>Ga0157369_10000024_pt1 | contig 225851 bp, 237 predicted proteins | sample C25metaG_FD_113461 | JGI IMG/M metagenome (GOLD analysis project Ga0157369, IMG submission 113461) | Corn rhizosphere microbial communities from Kellogg Biological Station, Michigan, USA - C2-5 metaG | ecosystem: Host-associated > Plants > Roots > Rhizosphere > Soil | place: USA: Michigan... | reverse complement strand
CGACGCATGGGTCTCAGTCCTTAACACATGAGTTGTCGATGCCCCACCCGGGATTCCGGGGAAGCGCACGTGCCGAGTGCCCTAATGGGCGACGAACGGAACGATGTGTAGATTTTAACATATATGTATTGATTTGTCAATATGTAGCATAATGATATAATATAATTTACTTTTTAGTAATATTAGTGTATAATATTATTGTTACGTTGTGGAGGCGCCTCTTAGTAGGCGTCTTTATTAATTTGGTTGCGAACCAACCTACACGAGGTACGACAGACGGAGGGGAGACCCTCCGTCTGTCTTTTATGGAGTTTCCGTATGACTACGAGAGTACAACGACTACAGAGAACGAGTGTTGCGATTTCGGGATCGCTTATTCCTCGTCGCCTACCATCTTGGCAACAAATACAAACACTATTAAAAACGACTACTATAAAAACAAGACGACTTGTACGTAATGAAAGACTTCGTACAGGTCTAGCGATCGCGATTGTACCACTTTCGTTCGCAGTACCTGCTGTTTTATCTCTTTTACCCCACGATACTCCAGCAGCTCACGCTGTTGCTAACACGCAGGCAACTTCAACAACAACACTACCAAGTAGCACTGTTACAAACGCCGAGGCATTTTCACTTAAAGGTATAAATATTGGGAATGATCAATCATCAACCTCTGACGCTCCGTTCGCATACGCCGAAAATGAATCGGATCTAGCGTACCTTAAAGGAAAAATTTCACGTATTCGAATTGCCGTAGCGTACGGTGCAGATATAAATGACCTTACGAATCTTAAGAGGCTTGCTATTGAGGCAAAAGATGACGGTTTCTATGTCCAATTCGGCATCACAGCCGGATCAGACCCTGATGTAAGTACCTACTATAACAGATGGCTTTCGACAGACATCGTTGCGACAGCTATATGGGCGCAGGCTCATCATATAGATGAGTTTGCTATCGGCAACGAAGAAGACTGGCATAATATGGTGCAAGGTGCATACCCCAGTAAGACTCCGGCTGAAATCAGAAACGATATTAGGAATAAAGTAGCTGATGTGCGAAAGGTATACACAGGTCTTATTGTCTACGCTGACGCGGAACACACAATGGACGATTGGATCAAAGAGGGAATTGGCGGACTCGATCGAATCTACTTCAATATTTATGACACGGATTCCAATTTTCAGATGATGGTCAAAAAGGTGAAAGATAATTTTGGAACAGCACACGGCGGCATCGCCGAATGGGCAACCGAACACGGATACCAAGATGTGATAACGAACAAGATCACCCCAGCACAATATGCTCAAGATCTCATGAAACGAGCCGCTATCATTAAAGCCAGTGGGCTGCCAGCATACCTCTTTACACTTCGTATGAGTCCGGACGACCCAAGCTGGGGGCTCATCTTAGGAGATGGCACAAAACGCGCCGGTCTTGATCAATTCCTCAACTCTTAAAAGATAGGTATACACAAATCTTTTAAAAATACTAGGTATACCTTTTACACTTGTATTGATAGCCAGGTACTCGTTATGCTGGAGACATGCCTAAGTTTCAATTCTCAAAACTTGTTCGTGACGCTATTGTTGATCAGCAAATTGCCTCCGGTGCAGTTTCTCACTTCCGTACGTTAAGCAAATCCGAGCATCAATTAGCGCTTATTCATAAGCTACGCGAAGAAGCGGGGGAGATTGAACATGCCGACAGCAGTCAATTAGTCTCGGAAATAGCGGATGTACAACAAGTGCTTGATGATCTTAAAGAGCTATGTGGGATCACCGACAAAGAAGTACGTACTGCACAATCCGACAAAAACAAAAAAAGTGGTGCTTTTAAAAAGGGCCATTTTGTTGAGTATGTAGAGGTAGATGAGGACAATGTTTGGACAGAGTATTACCGTAAGAATAAAGATCGCTATCCAGAGATAAATGAAGGATAATATCAGTCAGATAATCATTCACCAAGGAGGGTATCATGGTTGACAAGCAGTACGATTTCACGGGCCTTAAAGCACTATTTTTTAATGGGACTTTGACAAAATCACCAGAGAAAAGCCACACCGAAACACTCATAAACATTAGCAAAACTATTATGGAAAAGCATGGCGTGAGGACCGAGCTCATCCGCACCATTGATCATGACATTGCCACTGGCGTCTGGCCTGATATGCGTGAGCATGGATGGAACACAGATGAATGGCCTGCACTCTTCAAGCAAGTAATGGAAGCGGATATCCTCGTTATAGCAGGACCAATTTGGCTTGGCGATAACAGCTCGCAGACCAAAAAGCTGATCGAACGTCTTTATGCATGCAGTGGGATCCTTAATAAGCAGGGTCAGTATGCCTTTTACGGAAAAGTTGGCGGATGTCTCATAACTGGCAATGAGGATGGCATCAAACACTGTGCTATGAATGTCCTCTACAGTCTCCAGCACCTCGGCTATGTTATTCCGCCTCAAGCGGATGCCGGCTGGATCGGTGAAGCTGGCCCAGGGCCTAGCTATGGTGATCAGAAAAAGGATGGCGGCAAAGTTGGTCTAGATAACGACTTTACTAACCGCAATACAACGTTTATGACATGGAACCTCATGCATCTAGCGCAATTGCTAAAGGCAAACGGAGGAATTCCGGCGTACGGTAATCAGCGTTCAGAATGGGACGCAGGATCTCGATTTGATTTTAGTAATCCCGAATATCGTTAGATAGAGCCATCTACAAATAATCGCATCTTCGTCCACCAACCCCACTCAAAAGAACCTGCATTTGAGTGGGGTTGGGTTAGCACGGACACCTACCATCTCATAAGCCTATAAGCGAGTCGCCATCCTACAAACGGAACGGGCGTTATGCAGACTACTAGGACGTGAGTCAAGGTCCCTTTCCTAGGTATATCTAGACGATCACGCGACTGGCTGTCGTAGATTCCCTCGGTATAATCCGGGCAAAACGTCGCCCTGTACCTGAATCCATCAGCAACACTCGATTTTCCCTCGAGACCGTACGCAGTCGCTAAGGTCACCCAAAACGCTGCGCTATCTGAGGCAGAAGAGGGGATCGCAGAGACAAGTAGTGAGACGGCTCGCTTGAACCTCCGCTTGTCAATAAGCCATGCGGCTCGAGCAAGCAGCTCTTCGGTCGGCACCTCGGTCATCGTTCCTCCAAGAGATCGGCTTCTGTAGATGAACTCTACCATTAAAATACTACATACTATTCGAAAGATAAACAACTGAACTAACTATACGAGCCCACACGTTCATCGCTAACAAGAAAGCGAGTCGCTGCATTGAATAAATTAGTATTTCCATACAAAATCGATCTGTTATAATGAGCTTAAGCATAAGCAAGGACGGTTTCAATTATGTCACGACTGCCGACACCCGGCTCAGATGATAGTGTTTGGGGAACAATTCTTAATGACTTTCTTAGTGTCGAGCATAACGCTGACGGCACTCTTATAATTCGGTCAGATGGAACAACCGTCCATACTTCGGGCAACGAATCAATTGGTGGCACTAAGACATTTACCAGTTCGCCGATTGTTCCAACTCCAACAGCCCCAAACCAAGCTGTAACCAAGGCCTACGTGGATAGTTCAGGAGGAAGTGTATCTGATGCTACAACGTCCTCAAAGGGTATCATTCAGCTCGCTGGCGACCTAGGCGGCTCCAACAATGCCGCAGCGCCAATAATCTCCAACGGTGCCATTACCGACGCTAAGGTTTCTTCCAGTGCCGCAATCTCCAAGAGCAAACTCGCCAGTCTTAATATTGTTGACGCTGACGTTTCTACAATTTCGGAAAGTAAGATCACTAACCTCACGACTGATCTTGCAAGTAAGCAGGCAACAAGCGCTAATCTTACGGCGTTATCTGGCCTAGATAGCGCTGCTGGTCTTGTAACAGAAACTGCAGCCAACACATTTACGAAGCGAACCCTTACGGCTGGATCGACAAAAGTGGTTATTACTAATGGCACGGGGGTGGCAGGTAACCCTACAATTGACGTCAGCGAGGCTAATTTTACCGGCATACCCGAAAGTGCCGTCACTAATCTTACGAGCGACCTAGCCAGTAAACAGGCAAGCAATGCCAATCTAACGAGTCTCGCTGGTCTCGACGCAGCCGTAGGTATGATCACCGAAACTGCAGCCAACACATTTACGAAGCGAACCCTTACGGCTGGATCGACAAAAGTGGTTATTACCAACGGTACTGGGGTCTCAGGCAATCCTACTATCGATGTAAACGAAGCGAACTTTACGGGTATTCCAGAGTCTGCCGTAACAAACTTAACCTCTGACCTCGCCTCAAAGGCGTCACTTAATGGAAGTTCTCGAGTCCCACCCGCGCAGCTCGGCCAGAGCCCCGTTAATCTCACGGACGGTGCCACAATCGCGACCGACGCATCACTCAGTAATCAGTTTCGTGTCACTCTTGGTGGCAACCGGACACTTTCTAACCCCACTAATGGTTTCGATGGCCAGCTAGTCATGTGGTCGATTAAACAGGATGCAACCGGAAGTCGCACAATCACACTTGATACAAAATTTCGGTTTGGCACAGACATTACCTCGGTAACACTCACGACAACTGCAGGTAAAACAGATAAGCTCGGCGCGCAATATAATTCAGGGGACGATAAGTGGGACGTCGTATCGTTTGTGAGAGGCTTCTAGGCACTAATGGCAAACCTTATTGCACGCACTGACTTTAGCCAGGCTAAGAGTGGCTCAACTGTCAATTTCACAATCACGCTCTCACAGCCAGCAACGGCCGGGTCGACGCTTATTGTCTATGCTGCTGGTGGAGCAGTTGTCACCTGTAAGATCAACAATAGTTCCGGCGCAGCATTCAATGTCAGAACAAACCTCGTTTCCGGTCAAGGTCTTTCTATAGCTGACTTTGTTTGCGCCGGAGGCGAAACTGCCGTCTATCTGACTCTTAACGGCGCCGAAAATATTGCTGGCACCATTTACGAGCTTGGCACGGGCCTTACTTTTGTTTCGGCAAGTAATAGTGGAGGCGCTGTCGTTCCGGGTAACTCCAATGACTGGCAGTCTGAACCCACTGTCGCAAATCTTGGAGCAAACGCAAAAGGTGTACTCGTCGGTGGCTGGTCGGTGACAGCTACACTTGCCTCGACACCGTTCAGTGCAACAAATCAATGGCGACAAATGGGGCCGGTAGGCCGCCTATATGTCAATGCTGGCCTTCAACCAGGGGCAAACACGCAGTTCATTTACGCTAGTGGTCTAGCTGATATCACAAATACTGTCCGCTATCCGCTCAATAACTCCAGTGCCGGGGACTATCGAGCAACGTCCGTCTGGAATCAAACTTCAGGATCGACATATGCAGTACAGGCACTATACGCTGATACTTCTGGCGTTGCGACCGTTGCAGCTTATCCAAACTCGATTGTCGCGGAAAATACTCTTCCTGGAACACACACGAGTAACTGGTTTGTAGGCAAAAACGGTACAAACGCCAACATTGCAGGCTTTGCCGACAAGAACTCGTATCTTCCGGGCGATACCGTCAACTTTAAGGTGGACTCGGGTAACGGTGCTTTCCGCGTCGAGATCTATCGTCTCGGCTACTATGGATGGGACAGCTTCGGCGCGCGTCTAATGACCGGAAACGGGGCAGGGTACATCACCGGCACACCAGCTGTCCAACCAGCTCCAACTGTCGATGGAACACTCGGGTCAACATCATGCGCTGCCTGGTCGACTACTGCAACATGGGCAATCCCGTCTGGAACACCGAGTGGAGTATACTATGTATTATTTCGCTCAACCGTCACACCCGCCAATGTCTCGAGTGGCCACTTCATCATTCAGAGTGCCACAACAACCAACAAAGTAGCTGCTATTTTACCGAATCTGACGTATCAAGCCTACAATGTCTGGGGCGCAACAAGCAACAGTGGTGATCTAGTCACGGGAACATGGTCAGGACGATCACTCTATGCATCTGGTTCAGATGGAAACTCGGGTAACCTTGCTCATCGAGGATATGGCGTGAGTTTTGATCGACCATATAGTACGCAGTCCACGCAACCAAATACCTACCTTTTCGACACGGAGCAAGGCCTCATCCACTTCTTCGAAGCGGAAGGCTACGACATGATCTACTTCAGCGATACCGACCTCGATAGCAACGCAGCCCTTCTCAATACGACGTCGCTCGTTATGGTACTTGGGCACCATGAATACTGGACGACCGGAGTATACAACTGCCTTATAAATGCCATGGATAACAAGGTCAATACATTTTTCTGCTCGAGTAATACAGCGCTATGGCATGTTCGATTTGCGGCAGGTGATACCAATAGGCGCACCTCTATATGCTACAAAGAGTCGGCAACTCAGGACGTCTCCGCTGGCTGGTCCGGCACAGGCTTTGATCCAGTCAGCTACACTGGCGCATGGCGAGATACACGAACCGGTGGCAGTCTCAACAATACCGATATTCGTACCGAGAACACTCTGACTGGCCAACTATTTCGCATATCCGCTCATGTCTCGGTCGCTATAACCGTCCCATTCGCTCAAAAGACACTTCCAATCTGGCGTAATGCAAGTAGTGTTCAAGCGCTCACTACAGGGCAAACATACGCCTCGACAACAGGTGTCCTTGGCGATGAAGTCGACTGTGCAGACGGCTCGTCAGGTCAGCCATCAAACCTAGTACAGCTCTGTCCAACCCCGACTGGCACACAGACCTCCGGTGCGAACGCTGCAGGCACCATCTATACAACGACCGTCTCTTTGACCGCAGGCTTCACCCTCTATCGCCGCTCAAGTGGTGCGCTCATCTTCAACACGGGTAACTGGCGCGGCTGGCAAGGAGTTTCAAGATGGTCTCAATCGACCACCCCTGGCGGTACCATCACGGCCGTTGACCTCAACTGGCAAAATGCACTTCTTGCAATCATCTACGATTTAGGTATCGTACCGACAACGCTTCGATCACTTCGTCCTGGCACCGAAACAACACCTACGGACCCCGCAACGGGTGCCGTATCTGGCGGACGAAGCGCTATTGCGCTAGCCTATGGCTTAAGGTCTCCTGCGGATGGCAACTTTATGCAATTCATGGGTTAGTTGGACTATACATCGAGAGCAACTCAAAACCAAACTCCACATATAGCTCATATTATCTTAGTTAGGAATAGATCCGATTAGAAACTCTACCGTTTCCTTTACAGTGAACAGTTTGCCCCATTTCCGTTGTAATCATTGAACAGTTAAGAAGAAAGCAATCTTCTATCTATATACTTATATAAGACACATATTAGTGGCGTTTGTTGATTTTTGTAATTCAATTTAAATAAACAATAAAAAAATAAAAGGAAACAAGATGGTTGGATTAAACCTGTTTGATAAGAACGGCAAAGAAATTAGGGTTGAATCAAAAGTGAAAGATAGCCAAGGCGTTTATATAGTCCGCCTTGGACCAGTCAACTCGGATTCAAAAGATGAATGCGACGATCCGATAGCGTATGGGCTTGATGGCGAAACGGAAAAAGTCCTATGGCCAGAACGTGCTTCACAATTTGAAATCATCGATAAATAAAAGCGCGTCGTTATCTCAACTAAAAAAGACATTCTCTGTTCTTTGTCCAAAAAACACGTACAATAAGCAGTATGAATATATTACGTCGTCTTGGACTTAGTCTTGTTGTTTTGATTTTCTCGCTTAGTATTTCGCTGTTTGCTCTATTTGTTGGTCTCTATTCACTCCTGAGTAATCCACAACCTATAAAGGATGCATTACGTTCAAGTGGAATTTATACCAACCTCGTACAAAACGTACTGGAACAACAAGCGACTTCGTCACCGTCATATATGAGTACAGATCCAACGATACAAACAGCACTGACTCAGGCTATGCCACCAACCTTTCTGGAAAACACTGCAAATAATTTTCTTGACGGTATATACGATTGGATAGAAGGTAAGACTGAGAGCCCACGTTTCTCAGTAGATCTTTCACAGGTTAGGGCCAATTTTGCGAATAACATCGCGATAGATGTTAAACAAAAACTTGATAGTCTACCAGTGTGTCCAGATCTCATCGCACCTCCAGCATCAACGGGTGATGCTCTGTCTCTGACCTGTATGCCACAAGGTATTTCATCGACTGCTATAGCAAATTCCGCTCGCCAGGAGGCACTGGATAACAGTCCCTTTAACGGCACATTTGATGCATCCACACTCAAAGACAATCAGGGGAGACCTCTCTTTGCGAGCCTAACATTCGTACCCGCCATCTATCATTACTACGTGATAGCGCTCTTCTTACTGCCCCTATGTATGGGCCTATGTGCCTTAGCAATCGTCTACTTGAGTGCTACAAAGCGTAAAGGCCTCAAACGAATGGCATGGCTACTCGTCAGTACTGGCGTGGGTATTATGATTATTGCAACACTCGAGGTATGGCTCATTCGTAAGGGAGTTTCATTACTCAGCTCCATTTCGAATAGCAACACTACGCTCCAAGAAAAAGGAACTACGATCGTCGAAACGCTCGTGACGGATATGCGCACCTGGTGGTTCGTTGCGGGTGCGGCCTATACCCTCATCGGTATTACGACGCTTATCATCGTGAAACTCAATCCGCCTAAAGTGACACCTCTGGTTCCTACAAGTTCAAACGGGGAGTTACCTCCAGTAGCGCCCACACAAACACCTCCCACGTTCCCAATTCCACCCTCAGTGTAGTTCAAGCTGCTAAAAGCCTTGATTCAACCTGTTCAAGGCCTTCACCCGTGCGGTCATATTTGATCACAGGAGCGCCTTCCTGTCGCGCTCGTTCTTTAATCTGTTCATCAAGCACCACGACCTGAAATGCACTATCTGTACTTTGTAAACTGCTTAAATCACTACCACTGAGCGTGCGGAACATGACATCACCATAGCCGTTATCGACAAATTGAAAATGTTCAAATAAGTGAGCAGCTTCAGCCGGGACCTGTAGTGTTCTAGCATCAAAATCAACGATAACTTTCTTATGTTGACCATTGTCATCCAGACTGTCAAAGTAGACAACCTTGGTCTTTTTTCGAGCGAGGCCTTTTCCACCTCGCATAGTAATGTCCAACGGATACTCAGTTCCACTTCTTTCGTCAATAATTTGTCTAGTATATTCCAGTTTAAAGCCTGTCTCTATATCTTCAGGAAGATCGGTATCTACATATTGATACCGTCGAAGGCTATGTTCGGCCTCGGATGCAATATTAAAATGCATACTTTCCCTGACAGCTCGCTCAAGCTCTTGTATACCATACATACCATGGGTAGCTAGGTCGTCAAAAGCACCGTTACCAATTGCAGCTAGCGTCCTTCCTTCATCCTCAAGTCGTTGCAATTCCTGGATATCATACGTCATACTGACGGGACGTCCCAATATGTCAATAACCTGAGACATCATCTTATTGAGCGCCTCTTCGGGTCCTTTTACGCCATAATGTTCATGAACGAGCACTAATGGTCGTTCGTAGTACTCCTCACCAAGACGATCGCGCCTCATGCTATCTGCCATTTCTAGCGCGCCTTGAACAAGGAGTGCCTCTTCGACATTCTGTACATATGGCTTAGGGATAACAACAACACCAACGTTACCAAGAGCAACACCCTTTAATGCTTGTATTAACGCATTTTTATGAATATGAGGAGGAAGACTGAGTAAGAGACTGAGCGCTTTTTCGCCCAATGCTCGTTGGATCGCTTCCTGAGCTGCCGGATCTTTATCGCTGAGATTATAGAATTCATCATGTGGTATGCGATCTTTGGGATCGATTTCACGAGTATCAAACAATTGGATACGAAAGCCAGCACCTCGAAGATCAGCAAATGCGTCACTTGAATGTTGCGTATTCGCTCCAGCGCCTAACACCCTAATAATACGAGAGCCCATCTCGCGTTGAAGTGCAGATTCATCATCATTGTAACGTTCTACTATTCCTGGTCTTTCAATAGTCGGTAATGACATAGCACACATCCTTTAGAGAGTATTACGAAACAGATCATACCGTATATGATCGAAACGTTATGTTTTTAGTAGTAAGACATGAAAAAACGCCATGTACGTGAATGGCGCGTGCATTGGATCTTTTCAACCTCAATAGTAGATCAAGTCCTTCAAGAATTCAACAGCATATATAAAAAATACAATACCAGTTTAAAAGCACCCCATGATGGGGTGCTTTTACTATACATGTAGTTCTGTCGCTTAGGCTTCAGCTAATACGGTATGTGATTTCGTTTTTTCGTGAGACTGCTTTTTTGGTTGCTTAATAACAAAGAGTGCAATGAGAAGAGCAATCATCATGAATGAAGAGGCGACAAGGAACGCGACATCATCACCATTAACGAGTTTCGCAACCGTCACAGTCGTACCGTTACCAGCTACCGATGCCGAAACGCCAGAGAGGACCGCTAGTCCAAGCGCACCACCCATCTGCTGTGACGTGCTGATCATTCCAGACGCAAGGCCTGACTCATGAGCAGCCACACCAGATGTTGCAGCAATAGTGAGCGAAACAATCGTCATACCCATACCGATCGGTAAAAGGATAAACGCAGGAAGAAGATCAACCCAGTACGAGCCATCTAGCGGTAGTCTTGCAAGCCAGAGCATCGCGCTCATCACGAAGAGAGGACCGACAATAAGGAAAGGTTTGAAACCAACCTTGCCAATTAATTTTGGAACACGAGTTGCAACATTTACTAAGACAATAGGGAAGACGATGAAGCTAAGTCCCGTAAAAACTGGCGAGAAGCGAAGAACTGTTTGTATATAGAGTGATGAAAGGAAGAAGGTTCCAAGCACTCCGGCATACAGTGGCGCCATCATAAGATTTGCGCCAATTACATTACGGACACGAAGGATTGAAAGAGGCATCAACGGATGCTTGCTACGAGATTCATTCACAAAGAATCCAATCAATAACACAGCGGCTAGAATGCCCATACCAATTGTTCTTCCGTTCGTCCATCCCCAAGTTGGTGCTTGAGCAAGCCCATAGACGAGAGACATCAGACCACCTGTTACAAGTGCCGCACCCGGAAGATCCAGATCATTATGATCAGCTTGTCGTGCCTGAACAGGAATAATGCGCAAGATGGCAGCAATAACAGCTATTCCAACTGGAACATTAATGAAGAAGTTCCATTCCCATCCGAAATACTGCGTAAGAACACCACCGAGTAGCAGACCCGTCGCTGCACCACCAGCAGCTACAGAACTCCATACACCAAGTGCAGTGTTACGATCTTTACCTTCTTTAAACGTTGTCAGCACTATCGAAAGCGCAGCAGGTGACATTAATGCAGCCGCCATACCCTGTAGTGCCCTTAAAATAATAAGCATCGTCGCTGAGCTTGAAATACCAATCAGAAACGAAAACGTAGTAAACCCGATCATTCCCGTTAATAATACTCGACGACGACCAAAAAGGTCAGCCGCACGACCACCTAGAAGCAGAAAACCGCCGAAGGTAAGTGCGTATGCCGTAATGACCCATTGAAGTGTACTTGCGTCAAAATGGAGGGCTTGCTTAATTGCAGGCAATGCCACGTTAACGACTGACACGTCAAGGACTACCATAAACTGCGCCAGGGCTAACACTGCGAGTAACATCCATTTGGAAGTCTTTTTCATATCAACCTTTCTATTTAGTTTAAAACCTCAACTATCTTACTATTAAACTATTTACAATGTCAAGCATTTGTAAAAAAATCATAAAAGGTTTATAATTTCTTTCATGGCAACTTCAGAGCTACAAGATAACCTTTATTGGTCACTGCTACAGGTGTCGATACGGGCAAAGCACAGCCTTATTGAAATCGGCGAAAAGCATGACCTTACAATCATGCAGCTCTATTCTCTTGCTTCAATGAAAAAAGACACGCCCGTTCCGATGAACTTCTTTAGCACCATTCTTTCGTGCGATGCCTCAAACGTCACAGGGATTATCGATCGGCTTTCAGCACAAAAACTCATTGTTCGTAAAGAACATCCTCAAGATAGGCGAATTAAAACCGTCGTTCTTACCGAAGAGGGAAACGATTTGAAAGATATAATTATTGATGAGATACGTGAACATGAATCTCCGGTATTTAGAAGCCTATCCGATGAGCAGAGGCAACAACTTCAAGTAATTGCCTCGCTCGTTATTCCCGAATAACAGATACCTTGTGCAGACTGCTTCGGGTTATTTCCTTGCTCCGTCTGTTTCTTTTAGAAACCTATAGATAAAAAGGGAGATTAAAGAGATAGCAAAGCAGGCTGCGCCGAATGTATCCTCGCGTGGCCATGACAATAGATGCGTTAACGGTAGGTGCAGTGTTTCTTGATGAAAGACTGCATTAAGAGCAATATAAATCCATCCAGCAAACCCGTACACAAACAACGTAAAGGTGAGGGCTTTTAGTATCTTTCGATTCATATCGACGCCCTATTGATTAGCGCCAATCCACGACTTATAGGTGCTATAGGCAGGTTTTTGCGATCCATCGTAACGCAAGAGACCAAAGAAGTTTTCATTTGTATCTTGTGTATAACCTGCATCCTGATAAGAGTACCAGAAGAATGGTCCCGTCCAGTCATACGACTTATAGAGTGTCAGTGCATCCGTCATAATCTTACTCTGTAAAGCCTCGTCAACAACATAGGGATGTTGATCTAAGTTTGGATTACTGATAGTAGAAATAGGCCCTGGGCCACCAGTAGGCGCACCAAATTCAGTAATCCAGATCTTTTTGTTACTGTCACCGTTCTTTACCATTGTTTGTCGAAGACTCGTATTAGTTGAAGCCATTTGATTCCATGCGTGATCCGCCGTGTTGACCGGACTAAGAGGGAAGGTGTATGGATGATCGGCTACAGCATCAAAATTACCTTTTGCACCGGCTTTATAGATGGCATTAAGAAAGTCAATTGGAGCATATGAAGTATTGGTTGTTGCCTGTGGCGAGAGGCCTCCAGTAATAATATACGCACTTGGATCTTGCTGTTTGACAGCGGCGTCTGTTCGCTTTAATAATTGCGTATACCCGACAGGGTCGGCTTTTGGTTGCCAGAACGATGGATTATTAGGTTCATTCCACACTTCCCAGTAGTGAACATCCTTACTAGAGTATCGGGCCGCAACGGCTGAAGCGAATGCTGCGAACTGTCGTGAATCGGCAGGTGCACATTTATTATCCTGCTTGCAGGAAGAAGGTCGTGCCCAGTCAGGAGTGTATGTGAGAATACCAAGTAAGTAGAGGTGGCGCTGTTGAGCAGCAGCAACAATCGTATCATACTGTGACCAGTTAAAGGTTGTCTCATTATCAGGCTGTATCGCGCTCCAGTCAAAATCGATCCTAACCCATTTCACACCGAGAGCGGCCATACCGTCTAGTCTACTATTAATTGTCGCACTATCAGCGGCCGTTAGAGAGCTCCCCGCTGCAATGCCGTAACTGTTATGAATCGGAGCTACCGTATCACCAGTAATAACCGGAGGCGTCTGTAACGCCGTACTACCGCCAGTCATACCTTGCATTTTCAGGAGAAGGGCAGTGGCAACAGAGATAAGTGCAATAGCAACAACCGAAAAGAAAATAGTAGCTGCTTTACCTAAAAAGGCATTTCTTTTTTTGATACGGAATGATGATGAGTGATTACGTTTCTTCAATTGAAATCCTTGTTTTATATTCAGACGAATACCTTGCTCTGCCGATGAAACGACAGCTACGCCCATTGACTTTAATATATATCTATGATAGAATAACATAAAATCGTCAGTAAGGATACCTTGGTATCGAGCGAACATAGTACAGACATAATCACTAACGAGTGGTGTCATAAGTACTATTTTCGCGAAAGCATAAGAAAAAATCAAGATGAGTGGATCGCAATTCCTTTTTTCAGCTCGACATCTTAAATCCCGCGTCCTCCATACATACGCGGACTATCGGATAGGCGCTACACCATTAGAAAAACGTTGTTATAAAAACAGCGATAGCATTCTTTTAACGTTTGACGACTACGGCTCAAAAAAAGAAGTTGAAGATATACTTTCAATTTTACGTACAAAAAACGTTAAGGGAGTCTTCTTCCTCCAAGGTGACTGGGTAGAAAAGCAACCTTCACTTGTTGAAGCAATAACAAAAGAAGGGCATGTCGTTGGTAACCATACGTATTCCCATGCTGTATTGCGTGACCTACCAAAAGAAGAGGTCATTAGCGAAATACAGCGAGGTCTCCCTGGTCCATGGCTACGACCACCACAAGGTCGCTATAACAATCGTATTCGTGTTATCGCAGCAAAATTAGGGTACAGTATATGCTACTGGACAATCGACAGTCGAGACTGGACGGGTATGTCTGCTCCTGAAATGCGAAATATGATTCTCAAAGAACTCCATCCTGGAGCAACGATTCTTTTTCATCTTCACGGTACACACACAAGGGAACTGCTCCCTGACTTAATTGACGATATCCGCGAAAGTGGCTTTGCCCTTACAGACCATGATGAAACTTGGGAACCACCTAAACGATCGCAGGCAACTCCATCGTAAATACCCTTCAACTGAAGGGTATTTTATTTATAGATAATAACCTGACCAGAGTTATAGAGAATATTCTTATTTGCGTTTAGAAATGCGTAAGGGACGGTATGAGAAAGTACATCACCATTATAGTAAAGTGGAACATCGTTAAACGTAGTATTAGCGTTACTAAGATACACGTAACTATCTATAGGGATACCTTGCGGTACAAGGATAGGTTGTGCAAAAATGTTGCTCCCTGAATACGTTACCATCTTTCGTCTTGCAAACTCATCCGCATACACACGAGAACCTTTTGGTGAATTCATCACCAACCATTGATCTGCCACTATTTCATCCTGATGTGTATAGTACGCCTCATAATAGAGACCTGAGTTATTGAGAGCAAGTACTGGCTTATATCCCCCTGTTAGCGTTGGGATAAAACCGGATAGTATTAAGAAAAAGAGTACTAACATGACTCCTACTATACGCGTCTGCCACAGCACAGGTACGCGCGCCTTACCAAGTATCCAGAAACAGGCGAGTATGATCGGGAGTGCAAGAAAAAGGAGACTTTGTTGAATAACTCGCAGGATACCATAGTCGATTACGCCAGATGGGGCAACTACTTGGACGCCTATTATAAGTAAACTCGCACAGCCAAGCAGTATATACTGGCGCGGTAATTTTGTGCGGACCTTCCCGATGAGGAGTAGAATGAGCCCCACGGCAATAAGAAGCTCTGTAAATCCTGCATAAAGCGTTCGAGAAAGGTCATAGGCCGACGAAAGAACCGAAACAGGTACGTGTAGTTTCTTGAGAAGACTTGTCTCTGAATTAGTTGCTTGAGGTGTAGTAACAACAGATGAGGTGGAGGTAATAGCGTTGGTATAATAGTCGTTTGTCGGAAATGCACGATTCTTTGTTACAAAGGCTAAGTATTGATCCATCTCTGTGCCTGTTGGCTTGGGCGCATTTGTCTTATGAAAGAGAGTTGGAACACTTTTAGCAAACCCAGTCAGCGTCTGGGCTATGTTACCTGATGTGTGAGTAATAGGCGTTCCCCATACGTAAATACTTACACTCGCAACAATAATGATCGCTGGTGTATATATGCGCTTTTCAGTAGCAAAACCTCTCGCAACCTTAGCAGTAACCTTCTTTATGCTCTTTCTTTTTTGAAATTGCTTAGCAAACGGACCGTACAGAACACTCAAAAGAAGAGTGACAAACAAAACGCCTAGGGTAATATAGCTCGTCGAATAATGAGACAGTACAACCCCAACAATGAATAACAACATAAATGTCCTCTTCGCTAGTGGAGGGAGCAACCGATCCAGTCCTACCTGTAACGAAAGAGCTAAGCAGAGTATGGCGATCTCCTGACGATTAAGCATCGTCATATCAGTAAGGAACGTCGGGAAGGTAATAAACAGAAATGCCGCCAGAAGAGCCGTACGTCGTGGAACATAGTCGCGCAATGTAAAGTACATAATTGGTGCAATCATTGCAAACATGAGCTGATAGAGGAACTTATAGACGTACGGATCGGAAATGCCCGTTAGCTTTTGAAAGATAGTTGGCAGTATTGTAATACTGAGACATGCATTATAGGCATCTTGGTAATACGACATATGCCATGCCGAATGCTGTAATGTCAATTGAAAAACCTGATACTCCTGCATGACATCGTGTCCGGTGATATTCCATCCGCGCATTGATGTACCTAATAAGATCGCAAGTGATATACCATAAAGAGCGGCAGGGTAATACCTAACGACACCCGTTTTTTTCCAGACAAGCACAATAAATAGTAGAGCGGCAAGACCAATTGTTGTCAAAGCGAGCCAATTCGAACCACCATTATTGAGTGTAATTGCGCCACCAATCGCTAAAACAGGGAGAACACTACTAACAAGAAGAACAGGGGCTGCTCGAAGGGCTGCCGTATAGAATGAAGCAAGTGTACGCGGTTTTTGCTGTACACGCTTTCGCCCTGAAGCAACGACTATGAGCCCTATAGTAACGGCACCAATAGCCCAAGCAAGATGACGAACCGAAAGAGGTGCTTGGTTATTAGTGAGCATTGGAGCGAACTGATTAATCGCTAATCCAATAAACATTAGCATAACGACACTGAGCCCAAGAGCATAGCTCACTATTTTCATTTTTGACTCTTCTAGGTGATAGCCGACTAGCGCCCTAAAGGCATAATATCCTGGCATAAGCGCAAGGAAGAGGGCAGAAAATCCTATTTTAAATCTGCTCCCACCATCGTTCATAACAAGGAACATCCATACAGCCGTCACAAGAAGAGGAGTAAGTGTAGACCAACGAAGTACATTCCTCACCGCGGTGAGAAAAGGATTGTGAGTAGTAAGCATATATCCCCTCAATAATCCGACCATAACCATGGTTTCTTCGGAAAGCTGAATATATGGGAACGCTAGGTAGACTACTTTTTGCTGTCCTGCTGGAAAGTTAGACCACCAAAAGTAAAGTAACTGCGGCAGAAAGAGTAGTACCACTGGTAAGAATTGATACTTTAAAAGAGCCGTCGCTACCGTGAGAAGAAGAAAGACAAATGGGAAAGGGAAAATGGGGGGTGTAATATGATTTTCAATATGGAAACGAAAATTAACTGGACCACGTTTATACGGACGAAGTAAGAACTGTTTCCAACTCATTGCTGGATCATGTCTTATAACAGCATTCTTCATGGCATAAAAGTGACCATCTGGGAACTTCTTACGAATGCGTGTACTGATGTCACGGTCTTCAACCCCTGACATACTCGTGCTATAGCCGCCAACTGCACGAAGTACCTTGACAGGAAATGATGCATTCGCACCGTACAGCTCGGCCACTTCAATGTGCGCCTTCTCCACTTCCTTGTGACGATGTGCACCAGCAACCAGATAGTTCCACAACCTTTTAAGAGGACTCTTCTTTTCTTGCGTCGTCACCTTAGAAATCGCAGGAGGAAAGCCTTTCCCCTGTACACCGATATATTGACGCAGAATACCTGACGCATTCCCATCTTCAATCTCGTCTAAATAACCGCCGACACCAACCGCATTCTCAAGCTTGTATCCTTTAGCAAGCTCTCTAAGCCAGTCTTTCTCAACGACGCAATCAGCGTCAAACCCTACATAAATTTCACCTTTAGCAGCTTTTAGTCCAGCATTACGCGCACCTGAAACACCTTGATTCTTTGAAAGGCGTACATACTTTACCGTTTTCTTATAACTTCGTGCTATTTTACCCGTGTTGTCTGTCGAACCATCATCAACAAGAATAATTTCAAATCGACTACGCGGATAGTCAACAGCTAGAAGTGAATCGAGAGTGCGCTTCAGAGTCGCCTCACCGTTAAAACAGATGACAGCAACAGTCATAAAAGGAAGGGCATGCCTCGACATCAACTTCTTTCCTTTTTTGTCATTTGATCTTGCATAAAATGGGTCAATTTACGGGCGTGCTCTATCCAAGAGTACTCTGTTTCGGCGGCTCGTCGTGCACGTTTTGCTAGGGTAATGCGCGTCTTTTCATCTTTCAAAAGTGTCACTAACGTCTTGGCCAGCTGATCTACATCATCTGGAGACACGACAGCACCACGACGCCCATGATCAACGTACGTAGAGAGATCACCAACATCGCTTACCACGGGCACTGAACCCATTGCCATATATTGAAATACTTTCATATTACTTGCAGCACGAACAGTCGGTGTATCTGGCTGGTAGCAAATTGCAATATCAGCCGGTTTAACATACTTGATAATATCAAGAAAGTCTACCCAACCAGTAAACGTTACAGATCTGGTAAGCGCAAGAGTTTCGACAATGTGCTTTGCTTCGTTGAGTGCGCTACCGCCGCCAACAATTGTCACCTGCGTGTCAGGCACTGCAGCGATCACTGAAGGGAGTGCCCTTAAAAGCGTTTCAATGAGACTAATGCGATTGATTGCGCCAAAGTAATAGATCGCATGACGAGACTTTTCCATTTTTACGACAGGATAGTCTGCCGGTTCAACACCGTTAGGAACGACCACAACATCTTTATTAGGGTATTTTTCTTTAACGAGCGTTTCAAGATAGCTTGAGGCAACAACAATGCCAGTCGCATACCGAGTGGCAATACGTTCAGACCATGAGACAAGCATATACTGTACTTTCGATTGTTTCTGCGACTTCATAACCTCGCTACCAAGATCATCAAGATCAAGAATCACTGGTGTACGAAACAATAAGCGAGGCATAAGCCCCATGACTGTGATAGGCGTCGGTTTACATAAAAAGATAACATCCGAACGAATCCTTAGAGTGGCCACTAGTGAAGTGAACAGATAGGGCACGAGGTTCAATACTGCTGACTTTGTGGTAAATTGCCATGGCTGAACTACTCTGACACCCTCAAGCACCGGCTTCGTATCTGGCGTGAAGTTATTGTATTTGTCAGCAGCAGGAGCGATGAGAGTTACGTTCGCACCCGACTTAGCGAGATTCTGAGACAAAGCAATCACTCTAAGAGCGAGAATGCTTTTATATGACCCTGAACTTAGTACAAGTACTTTCATAGAAGTTCCTTTGCGATTTCTGCGACCTTAGCTGCCTGTTTCTCCCAAGTATACGTATCCTTCGTACGCTTGGCAGCCGCAGCAGCAAGGGTTTCACGACTAGAAACTGAGCTACTAGCCATCTTATGAAGTGCCGCAGCAAGTATCACTGGTTCCTTTGCTTGTACAAGATATCCATCGACCCCATCATTAATAAGTGAAGGAATTGGACCTATCGCCGCGGCAATAACCGGAACACTTCGCGCCCAGGCCTCAAGCATGACTGTCGGAAAAGCATCATTTGCGGTCGTAGGATACATAACTAGTGCTGTTGCCTGACGAAATGCTTCTTCTTTATCTTGACCTGTTTGAATGCCAAGAAAAATAACCTCTTTATCAAGACCAAGTGTGATCACTAACGATTCATAGCGTCGTCGGTCATTGCCATCCCCCATAATTGTAAATGTAAAGTGACTGTCGTATGTTTTTTTATATTCAGCCATTGCTTGAATGGTAACATCGAGTCCCTTCCAGGCATGCGTACGATCTAGCGAACCTATAAACAGGAAGTTCGTCTGTTTTGGTTGTGCATGTGCTACGATTTGACTTTCCCAAACCGCATTAGGAATAACAGCTACTTTTGGTGCAAGTTTAGCACCAAGTTCTTGCTTAACGTAGTCAGAAACGGCAAGAATTTTATTTGCTCGAGATAGTGTTATTCTTTCGTATACACCGTAAAGGCGTGCAACCATATTAAACATGGTATTATCGCCCTTTAAAAGAGTAGACGCATGGTACGTAAGCATAAATGGCGTTCGCCCCGCAGCAAGTGCAGCAGCATCAGCCATCGAGGGCACTGGAGTATGAGCGAGGATGACGTCAGGCTTCTCGCGCCTTATAATACGTCGAATCATAAAAGGCCAAAAAAGATTAATGGGAGTATTAGATACTTTCATCCATGTCCCCAGCCTATACACGTTCATTCCATCCACTACATCAACGACCGACTTATGACCATTATCATTTGAAGTGACGACAACGACATCACACCGCTCCTGCTCTTTTAAAGCGATACCCAGTTGACGCGCGTACATTTCAAGTCCACCGACTTTAGGATGATAATAGGGAGTAACAACTAAAATTTTCATAGATTATACGCCTTAAGAAGATCTTTTGCCTGGTTACTCCAGTCATATGAAGCAGCCAAGCCAGCTTGTGAGGCAAGAGGTTTCTTCAATAACCCGTTGATTGACGAAGCGATAGATTCAGAGGTTAACTCGCAGACAATTCCCGTTTGCGGGGTGACAAGATACTGAGCAAGATTATCTCTATGTTTTACCGTTACAACAGATAGGCCACAAGCAACAGCTTCAAGAATCGTGATACCAAATCCTTCGCGAGTAGAAGGGGATACAAAAACTTTAGATGCCTTCATATATGCATAGACATCATCTGAAGACTCAACCCGACCAGTGAGAATAACATTTTTGGTGAGTTGTAATTTTGCAACTTGCTTCTTCAGGGCATCAAGTTCAGGACCATCTCCAACAATAGTGCATCGTATATCCGGGTGTTCTTTCACAAGAAGGGCGATCGCATCGATAAGAATATCGACGTGCTTATGAGCAATAAGCCGACCCGCAAATACAACATCGCTTTTCTCATGACTTGGCCGAATCGGTTTAATGCCCGTGTAGTTAATACCATTGCTTACAAGTGAAATAGGACCTTTGTAATGCAAAGTATCCCGAAGTTCTGTTCGTGTGTTTTCCGAAACTGCAATAATGTGGCTTGGAAGCATAACACTCACCCGTTCAATAAGGTACGCTACAGCTCCCTTGATCGGACCGATATACGCTTTCCACGCGTCCCAACCTACCACTTCATGCCACGTTGCATAGAGTGGCTTACGTTTAAACAGTGTCACTATTTTGGTGAAAAAAAGAGGGAAGTAGGGCATATGATCTGTCTCAATAATATCAAAATCTTGCGATAAAAGACCTAGACACGCAATACCAAACATAACGCCTTCCTTTATCGAACGACGACCATCTTTATAAAGAGGATATAGACGACAGAGAGCGTGATATGTTACCCCATCATAGACATACACATTTCCATCTTCATTCCACCATTTCATTGTATACACATGAACGTCTTGTCCATATTTCAAGAGTTCTTGAGACAAATGATACGTTCTCGTCTCTTTCCCCCCTTTATGAAAAGGAAGAATAGAATCAGATACCAGCGCTATCTTTAGCTGTTGGACGCCCATGCTGCAGCTCCTTATCGTGAGTTTGCTTAAGCACAAAACGCTCAGTTTCTGCCGTTTTGATAGTCGGTATAATAGCTTGCTGATCAAGGCTAGGTTGCCATGTAAGATTACGGATATACATTTTCATGATACGACTACCATCTCTAATAGGTTTCAAACTTGAAGATCCAAGACGTGAGTCGTATGAAATTGGTACACAATAGATCTCATATCCCATGCGTGCCATTTTCGTTACCATCTCCATTTCGATAGTGAAGTCTTGCGCCTTAAGATAAGGACGTAGCTCCTCAACTACTTCACGTGACCATGCATAATAACCCGTAAGAACGTCTGTCACTTTGACATTGTACGCGCTCCTTACGAGACGCGAGTATATACGATTGCCTAGGTGATTAAACCTTTTCATTGAGCCAGGTTTGATGTCGCCATGCATTCTCGAGCCGATAATGACTTTTGCAAATCCACTATCGATAGGTTCAATAAGACGCATGATCTCCTCGGGACGGTATGTATCGTCACCATCAAGCATCGCAACATAGTCCGTATCGTCGCTTATGTGATAGAAGCCGGTACGAATTGCGTTACCTTTACCCGGTTTCGGTTCATGAATGACGCGTGCGCCAGCCGCTTCAGCAATCTTCGCTGTATCATCTTTTGAGTTGTTATCGATAACAAGGACTTCGAGATTGTACCCAAAACGAAGCAGTTGTTCACGGGGGAATTTTTTAATAACATTCGCTATTGCATCTGCTTCGTTGTAACAAGGGATAAGAATGGTGATTTTTTTCATGAGTTGCTCCTAAAATCAATATGCTCAGATCGCCCATCCAATTGAACTGAAATTTGTGTTGCGGTACTTGGCGTAGAAATAACGTATGTAAATGGCACATCTACGCTTTGGCCATCTTGAAGAGTAATAGAAGTGTGTGTAATTTGTAGTGCATCCTGTTTAACGGTATATACATAATCAATTGTTTTGGCTTCATGATTAGCAATATGAAATACTACATGTTCAATCTTATGAACAGGTGAATAAATAGGGAGATGAGTGCTGTCATTAAAAGATAGTTCCGTAAATGCTTCAGGTTGATGAGTAGTAGCAAGCGTAATTGCATCTGCAACGACATCTCTTTTTATAAAAACAATAGAACTGATAATTCCGAGGAGCACAATAGTGAGCGCAATAGACAGTTTACGCATATTCCTTTTTACTGCTTTTGAGTTAGAACCTGACATTTGAAGATACTCGGGTGATTATTATCCTTTTAGTGGGTCTCGTTTGTTGATAACCTCAATCTAATAAATAATAACATTAATTTGATAAAATTGCAATACTAAGCTGCCGTATTGACAGATAGGCACACTCAAAAAATGGTACGCTTTTAATTGTAATTTAAAATAATTAAAGAAAGATTAAAATCAAACCTTTCTTTTTTATTGTCCTACCATTCTGATCTGTTATGTAATGATGAAAGATTCATAAATAAAAATATAATAAAGTTAAGCAAATCTTCGGTCAGCGCCCCTTCTGACATTGTGCTATTGATTGACAATCTAATCATCCTAGTATAAAATTATATTGTTACCAATCTGCTAGCATGGTGGCAGAAAATAACTCATTTTTACCATCGTGAGCAAGCACTAGAGAAAATCTCTATAAGATCTATAAGAATTTCGAATGCAGCGCATCATCAAGCTCCTTGTCCAGGCGAAGGAATCCTATAAGACCGACAGTCTTTTCCGCAATGCCGTTCTATTAATGTCGAGTACAGCGATTATGTCTGTTCTCGGTTTTGTTTTTTGGATATTTGTCGCCCATCTTTACTCTCCAGCGATGATTGGTGAGGCTTCTGTGCTTATCTCTATAACAACTCTCATCTCAAACATTAGCTTACTTGGACTTAATGCAGGGCTGATACGTTTCCTACCTCAATCAAAGAGTCAGAGCAGCGATATCAATGCAGCCATGATCACGGTTGCATTAACAACGATTATTGCAGCGACAGTCTATCTTATTATTAGCTCTTTATTTGCCATTCATATTTCTCTTCTTTCCACCCCAGTCCACCAAATAGCATTCGTGGTTCTTATGTCTACTGTCAGCCTTAACTCTATTACCGATGCCGTTTTTATAGCAAACCGTAGAGCGGAGTTCCATACCATTGGGTACGCAACTCTTGGCATAGTAAAGCTTATCTTGCCGCTCTTCCTTATTCCATTTGGTTCATTAGGAATCTTTATGGCATATATACTCGCAGTCATAGCATCCTTACTTCTTAGCCTCTTCTTCATGCACCGATATACAAACTACCAAATAGATTCTCCCCCTAATTGGCAGCTTTTAAAACAAACAAGAAAGTATGCAACCAATAATTACATCGGCGTCATCATTGCTGGTCTTCCATCGCAGTTGATGCCGCTCTTTATTGTTAAAGAGTTGGGAACTGCTCAAGTTGCTTATTTTGCGATGGCTTGGACAATGGCAAATCTTCTCTATGTGGTTCCGTCAGCGTCTGCACAATCTCTGCTTGCGGAAAGCTCTCACGATACATCACAAAAAAGTAACCATCTTAAACACACTACAAAGCTTCTTAGCGGCGTCCTTATTCCCGGTATACTTGTGACTATTCTTATCGCTCCTTATATTCTCCAGATATTCGGTGAGCAATATTCCAAGGGAAGCACGATTATCTTCCAATTATTTGCATTCTCAACGTTCTTTGTAGCAGTTAATGGAGTGGGTAACGCGATTCTTAATATTGAACGCCGCACATCAGGAATTGTTATTGCTCAAATAAGCGGTCTTGTTACAACGTTTATATCCGTCCTTTTCCTTGTCCGCTATGGGCTGGAGGGAATTGGGCTGGCTATGCTCCTTGGAATGCTTGCATCAAACATTTGTCTAGTGCTAGTCTTCCGCTACAATAAAAAACACCCCACAGAATTTACCAATGAGGCGACAATAGATAGTCCAACTCTTGTCGCGTCTCATGAAAGTATAGCGACCATTCTCTCTGCTTATTCTATTACGACGTTCAAATTTCAACAGCTTCATAGTGGAAGCAGTAGCTACACCTTTCTTGTTAAAGACCCCGTAGGGATAAAAGTACTGCGCGTTTATAAGCGTAGCAAGAAGACAGACTACGAGATAGAGGATGAGCTTGATTTTATGAACTATCTTCTTACAAAAGGGCTTGCCGTACCTCAAACTATTACAGATAAGACTGGTCGCGCTCTTTCAAAAACGATACTTGATGACATTGAATGGCAACACATCCTCATGCATTACGAGAAGGGGAAACACCCGACGCGTTACTCGACGGATTTACTTAAGCAGATGGCATCTATCCAAGCTCATATACACGTCTTTGGCGCACTCTATGCTAAAGAACGAAAAGAAGTAACACGACCCACAAAAAAGGCCGATTCCAACCTAACAGCATTACTCTTGTCTTCAGCACCTAAAGGGTTTAGCCACTTCGACTTTGATGCGAGTAATCTTCTTGTCGATGAGGGCAGGGTCTGCGTTCTTGATTTCGAAGGCGCACATTACGACACACTCTTAGTCTGTCTCTTCTTTACACTTTCAAAAATCTATGACGTACAAGCCAATAGAAAAGAACTAGAACTATACATTCATGAATACCAGCAGGTTCGACAACTTACACGTTCCGAAAGACGCCTCTTAAGGGTATCACTTCTCCTTAGACACCACTCGTTAAATCTTCTCTTTATCAAGCTTCGATAACGTGCCTTTTTGTAACCTGCTACACTATTCATATGACTATTTCAAAAAGGGCAGTTGAGATATACGGTTGGTATGGCACCTCAGCAATCTTAGCAGCCTATGCACTCGTCAGCTTCTCCCTCATTTCATCGAGAGGCTATATCTATCAATTACTCAATCTGACGGGGGCAATTAGTCTCGTCATATTCTCTTTAAAGAGACATGTCACTCAACCAGCTATCCTTAATACAGTCTGGGCAACAGTAGCTTTCATCGCTATCGTCAACCTTCTCCGCTAAGTAGAAACGTTGCCGTAGCTCGCCAAAAAGTCTCGCTGTTCGGAGTGTCTAGTTCTGCTTTTTAACACAGACGATTCTATATAGCTTAAGTAATCATAAAATACACCTGTCTCCTGTATAAAACCGGATTCTTTCATAAACTGCCGTGCACTTACACAGTGCCCGTCAACTTCATCACACAGCACAACGAGTTGTTCATCCCAAAGTATTGCCCGTATACGATCACAAAGTACGCTAACCTTATATACTCCTGATGCCAATTTCAATGTAGAAAGAAGGTACGTCACGATATAGCTCATATGTCCTTGGCGTAGATCTTTTTCCCAATCATAAAGATCATCATTCAATTGTCTGGCAATTAAATAATGCTTCAAACCTTCACAAAGTGATGCCATCTTACTGTTGTCTGGACCAAGTTGTTGTCCAGCAACTAATAACGGACCAAGTACATGGCCCATAGACCTCTGAGCAAGGATCATCTTGTCGTGATACCGAGGAAGGGTTGTTAGTATAATCTCATCTTGGTTCATAGCCATACGACACCACTCAAGTTCCCAGGCATTCGCTTCATCAACTTTGTCAAAATAATCAGCGATTGTTTTTCCGAGAAGTGGCCGCTCGCCAAGCACACTCTCGTAGAGTCTTAACGAATCACGCTGGGCGATATTTGCGATAGATAATTGACTAGGTTTCCCCTCGTCATCTATAAAATCATCATAAATAGTATACGACATCCAAAAATAAAAATTGGCTTCACCAAGAATAGCACACATCTCATCCGTAACCTGATGAGGGTGATCAATAAGAGATCGTGCAAAATCAAAAGCAAATTGCGTAATCTCATGTCGTGAGTCAACCTCGAGAATCATTGTCTTAAGATCTACAGCGGTAGTCCTCGCAGGTTCTGCAAGTAACGACAGTCGCTGATCAATACGTTTCACTACACGATACAAGGGAAGCGGCACACTCCGCTCGCTCTTCTTAGATGTCTGAGTTGACCCTAGCAATCCTCTTAAGAGAACAGCACTAAACCAGGAAGAACAGCCGCTAAACTGCCAGTACTCCTTTCCAGCAGCACAGAGCGACATAACATACTCATCAGAAACAATAGAGCCCCTCGCAATTAAACTAAGACAGTCATCCAGAGACAAAGAGGTGACACTATACGTCTTCTTTTCTCCTTCGGTTGCATAGATAGTCTGAGGCCAAAGGAGAAAAGAAGACGGGTGTCCATTCGCAAGAGATAGCTGAGACCGAGAACGTAAAAACTGTACTGTTGAACGCAAGGGAGTACCGAGCGCTTCAAATAGTTGTGCAATGACGGCGTTCGTTTCTACGTCTAGTACTCCTTCGGACATATATGGACCACCAGGATGGAGCTCTGAGGCTATCATCTTTTTCGCAAAATGAGCAGCATACAAGCCGCTCATAAGCCTCGAATCATACGTATAAAGAGCAAGTAGCATGAGCGCTACATCACGCAGGCCATGATCATCAATCCACGTTTCCTTCTTTAAATCAGCATGACGAACAAGTTGCCCCTGCACTTCTTCGAGAAGGTGCTCACGCGACAATAGGAGCAGCGCATACCCTCTCTCGAAAAACGACGCATGCTGCATATCGTCCGTACGCTTTATTCGTGAAGTCGCATATCGCAATGCCCGTTTGCGAGAGGCGTCACTCATATAACTATCTTGGCCTCTCGTAGGGAAGTGAAATAACAAAAACCGTATCTTTAGATTCCGTATCTATTGCAATAGTGCCTTTAAAATGCATTTCAATCGTCTGTTTAGCGATAAAAAGACCAATACCCATGCCGTTTTCTTTCTTACTTTGGAGTGGTTCGAATAACTTTCTACGATCCTCCTGTGTAATACCCGCACCCTGGTCTCGGACTCGTATCTCGATTACATCACCGTGACTCTCAAGAGAAAGCGTTACCTTAGCAGCTTGAGCAATACTCCTAGGCATTGCAGACGCTTCGATAGCATTGGTTACAACGATAGAAACTATCTGGCTCAAGCGCAGTGGATCACCTGTTATTTGCAGCTCATCACTCTCATGGGTATGCTCAAACTCGATTTCTACATTGACATTTTCTGCGCGAGGCGTCAGCTCATCAATTGTTTTTTGTAGCGTTTGGAAAACAGTAAAGCGAACAGGTTCATCACGATCTTGTAGTTGTAGGCGAGTTTGAGCAACCATAGCCTCGAGATACCCAATACTCTCCTGCGCATGTGTAATCGCCTTCGATCTTGAGTGTCTCTGTTGAATATCTTCGATATCGAGCGTTAAGACATTAAGATGATTAGCTAGGTCATGCAATAGAAGCGTACTAAGTTGACCTAGCTCTGCAAAACGATAGAGCTGTTGCATCTCTTGCAATTGAGCCTCCTGCAATTTGCGCGTCCTTTCTTCGAGGCGTACTTCAAGTTGTTCTTTTTCATGTTCAAGAGCAACTTCGGCGGCACGGGCTTGATGAAACGCGTGTTCTATTTGTCTTCGCGAAAGCCAAGAGACTATACTAATGATAATAAAGATAGCAGCATACCCCATGACATCTCCATAACTCGCTGGAAGCTTTAGAGAGCTAATGTCAGGATGTATTAGCCCAAGAACAACCATCGATTGCAATACGAGCATCAGCACGACTACACCGAATGCGGCAAATAAAATTGCTCGAGATCCGAGCGTTACGGCAGCAAGAACGATCACAAAACCAAGTATCAAAATACCAATAGTGTCATTTATGCTCCAGAGTGTGAGCATGATCGTAGCGATTGCTGTATAAAACCCAATCAAAAGCGCGGCCGCTACTTTCGTTCGGTCGCGATAAATAAAATAACGAATCAATATGAGATAGAAAAGAATGACAACAAATGCTTCAATACGCCATAAAACGTATGTATTACCCCTTGCAAAGCTAATAAGCAATAGGACCAACAGTAACGAAACGACGATAAAAGTCCCATTTAATAAAATCTTGAGAATAACAGTTGGATTTTGAGGCAGAGAAGTGCTAGATTCTGTGGAGGTAGATCTAGCACTTCGTAGTAATGCCCTCTTTTTGGCAGTAAAAAATCGTTGCACTTTTTGGCGTCCTGAAAGTGGAACCGATTTTTGTACTGCTTTTGTCATATATATTATGCTTGTTCTAGTTCTTTGTCGTACCAGGGAAAGCCAGCAGCAATGTTCTTTGCGAGGTTTGCTGCGACACTATCTACCTCACGCTCATCTTCACTAGTAAGAATAGCATAGAGTGTTTCTATCATAATACATTAAATCCTCATTAATTTTATTCTGGAACATCGACCCTGTAGCCAAGCCCATACTCTGTTTTGATAATAGGTGTATCAAAAGGACGATCGATTTTATTACGAAGATGCGTAATATGAACATCAACCGTATTGTTCCAATTATTTTTAGATGAGTCCCAAGCATGATTCAAGATCATTTCTCTCGTGAGAACGCGTCCTTGATTACTTATAAGATACTCTAAGATATCAAATTCTTTACGTCGAAGACTGATAGCAATTCCAGCCCGATGTACCGTTCGTGCATTCGTATCGATGACGAGGTCACGAAATACAACTTTATTATTAACATATTCTTGAGAACGACGACGACCAAGTGCTGCCACCCTCGCAATTAGCTCTTCGCTGCTAAATGGTTTCGTCATATAATCGTCTGCACCACTTTCAAGCAGCTGAACGAGCGTAGCCTTATCATCGTTTCCTGTCAAAATGAGAATCGGAATATATATTTTCGCAGCACGAAGACGCTCGCAGACGACATCCCCAGTGATATCTGGAAGACCAAGATCTAAAACGATAACAGCATAATCAACAGATAACGCTCGTTGCAGGCCTTCCTCACCAGTATTTGCTACATCAACAAGGTGATACTTGTCGAGTCGCTCTTTAATACGATCTGCAAGTCGTTGATTGTCTTCTACGATCAGTAATTTCATATCGCTTTCGTTCCACTACACACGGTATCTCTATAATACACAACAAAAATTAAATAATTATTAACTTGGTTGAGGGAATGTTACGATTTTGTAAACTTTTCAAGCGAGCACATCGAAGCAGCAGAACCGTCTGTTGTTTTACAGATCACTCAAATCCATATAAAATGCATACATGACTGGACGCTCTATCAAACGTTGCAACTGGGTTACTCCCGACAACGAATTATATATACACTACCACGATCATGAGTGGGGTACGCCCATACACGATGACAATTCGTTATTTGAACACCTCATGCTCGAAGTTGCCCAAGCGGGGCTTTCATGGATAACTGTTCTTAAAAAACGAGACAATTATAGAAAAGCGTTCGCGAATTTTAATCCGTCCAAAGTTGCAAGATTCACCGATACCGACGTAGAAAGACTCATGCAAGACGAGGGTATTATCCGCAATCGCTTAAAAATCAACGCAGCAATTATTAATGCGCAGCAATTTCTAAAGATCCAAAAAGAGTTTGGCTCTTTTGATGCCTATCAAAAACAATTCACCCCCAAACAGCACACTGCACGACATGGTGCAGACATTCCGGCTATCACACCAGAGTCTATCGCATTTAGTAAAGACCTCAAAAAACGTGGATTCAAATTCTTAGGACCGACAACTGTTTACGCACACATGCAGGCAACCGGTATGGTCAACGACCATATTCTCACCTGTTTCAGATATCACGAACTTACGTCCCTTTCTTAATAGGGGTGATGAGGCGAGGGTGGTTTATCTTCATACTCTTTATTTCGCTACTCACTTCATACACTTGCATTTTTTCTCTAGAATAAGGTCTCATAAGATTATAGAGTACACCCGCGTCCCACACATCTGGATCAAGCCAAGTTGCTTCATCTTCGCGTAATAAGATGACAGGCATCCGACGTGAGGTACCCCTGACCACATCGTCAACGTCGACAGTCACAAGCGAGTAGGTATTCCAAACCCTGCCGTCTGCGTCTTGCCAGGAGCTATATATACCCGCAAATGAGAAGAGTTCTTGATCACTTAAGTGCACATAATAGGGAGTTTTTTTCTCTAAGCCCATCTGCCACATATAGAAACCATTTGCGGGTACGAGACAGCGACGATGGCGAATCGACTCACTCCATTGCGCTTTTGAAAAAATACCCTCTGAACGAACATTAAATGTCTTGTAACGAAAAACGGAATTGACGTCTCTAGCACCCGCTGGAATAAGCCCCCATCTCATTTGCTCGAGGCTAGGAATACCATGACGCTCCACAATAACTGTCGCCAACTGCGTCGGACTGATATTATAGCTACGCTCAACGCCCTCAATAGGGGATACAAGATGAAATCGTTCCTGTAGGTCGTTAATTCTAAATAGCGCGTATCGATCAATCATCTGTTCAGTATACCGTACTTATCAGGCGGTAACTACTTGCCCCGACATAGACGCGGCTTGATTGAGTTGAGACTGAAAGCGACATCTCTCATTTCATAGCACAACCTGCTTGAGAAAGTATTGACAAATACGTTTAAGTATAGTAATATATAAATAACAAACGTTTTTCTATTCAAAAATTCATTCAATCGGATTTTCAAAGAAGCACTATTTACTTGCTAACGCAAGCGTTCATCCAACCCACAAACGGCACAGATATGCCGGGCACATGAATCGTAGAAATAAAGTACGCTCCAATGCTAAAAGAAAAATACTTGTTACTGAGCCGCTATATGGGCCAGTCTGACTCATATACTTTGTCATGATAAAGTATCGTACATTACATATAGCAATATACAGAAAGGGCGCCCTCGATAGCCATTGGGGACGCCCTTTCGGTTTTAAAACTTGTCTCAGCATAAACATAAGCGTTACAATACGTACTATGAATAATTCAACACAACTCGCTCCATATCTCAATTTCGATGGCAACTGTGAAGAAGCTATGAAATTCTATCAATCCATCCTTGGCGGCGAACTTGAAATCACTCGTTTTAGTGATTTTGCAACACCCGAAATGCCAGTTCCAGATGAGCAGAAGGACGGTGTCATGCACTCCACTCTGACGAGTGGCTCACTAACATTTATGGCAAGTGATGGAAGGCCAGATAAGGCAGTAGTGTTTGGTGACAGTGTCAGTCTATCCCTTGCTGGCAAGGACGAAGAATCTCTCACGAACTACTTCAACGGGTTAAGCGCCGGGGGCACAGTAACTATGCCCCTTGCTAAACAGGCCTGGAATGATACCTTTGGTATGCTGACCGATAAATTTGGTATTCACTGGTTGGTGAACATTAGCGCAGCAGATAAACCAGCAGCAAGTTAATAGAGAGCTACATTTAACAATCTCGTCGTTACGGCGAGATTTTTTATTTCAACATAGCCTTCCTTGTAATAACGTCTTCGTGAGTTGCCGTCACATACCAGACTAATCCTATGATACATAGCATTAATATGAGAGTTACCTGGCCTGTCCCAATGTTGAGACCACCACGAATCGTCGAAACACCCATCCAGTCAGCAAAAGAAGCACCAAGAGGTCGAGTAAGGATATATGCTATCCAAAATGTTGCAATTCCGTTAGCTTTAAACACACTGCGCGCAAGTAACGGCAGCGTGATGAGTAGGGCAAATACAATCCCGGAGACGAGGTAGCCCAAATGAAAGGTTGCTGCAGTCATATCACCCGCGGCGGTTCCTAAAGCAAAGGTAGCTAGTACGATACCCCAATAAAACAATTCTCTCTTTAGAGTATAAATACTGTGGATTGAGAGTGTTCGCTCTGCGCTATACCAAGCAGCAAAAAGAGCCGCAAGAATAATGATAAATCCAATTGTAGAAAACGCGTAGGGTATCCCTAGCCCAACGTGCATACTGTCTGCGACCATTGTTCCCAATACGCTCACCATCACAATCGATAACCAGTATATCCAAGGCCTGTATCTATCCGCTTTAAGTTGCATATATAATGCAAAGATAAACCCAATAGCGCCCAGACATATAGCAGTAGGGGGAGAAAGTACTCTCACAAGAAAGTCTGATGCTACTTCGCCCATGCCTGTCGTGAGAATCTTCAATATCCAAAATAAAACAGTTACTTCAGGTACCTTGCTAAAAGTCCCCGGAAGCAGCACTCTTAACTTATTTCTTGCTATGTCAAAAATAATTATGCTACCCTCATCATGACTGTCTATTTTTTCTCTTCACTAGTATACCAGCCTGGCTCCACTGGCCCTACAAGATAGAGTAAGTTATACTCAAAACGACATGAACGAGGTAGTTACGCAAGAAAAAATGCCCTGGAATAGTGCTGATCGACGGCATATTGTAGGGCTTGATGGATTGCGTGCGCTAGCAGTCATTGCTGTCATTGCCTACCACATTACTCCGACATGGCTACCTGGTGGCTTTATCGGGGTGGATATCTTTTTTGTAATCAGCGGGTTCATCATTACGACCCTGCTAGTGTCCGAGCACAATCGCGCACAAAGGATTAGCGTCAAACAATTTTGGAAGAGAAGAATCAAGCGCATCGTTCCAGCGCTTCTTACGGTGGTGTGTATTGTTAGCTCCATTGCCTTTTTTATTCATGGCGACATCCTAGTTGGCGTAGGACGACAAATTTTAGGTGCCCTTACATTTAGTAGCAACTGGCTAGAGATTATAGCTGGTACAAATTACTTCGACGCTTCAAGTCCTCATCTATTTACCAACTTCTGGTCTCTTGCCGTTGAAGAACAATTCTATGTTATCTGGCCCCTTTTCGTGATTATGCTGCTGAGCGTGCCTTTTTTTGCAAAACACCTAAAACGCGCAATGGCAGTATGTGTTCTTCTTGCGCTAGGCTCAGCATTACTGATGACATTTCTTTTTCAGCACACAACAGCGACGCGTGTTTATTACGGAACAGACACACACCTCTTCGGTCTTATGTTGGGAGCCGCGCTAGCGTTTTGGGGACAAGCAAGAGCAGCAAAACTCCCTCAACGACGATTGCAACTCCCGCTACACCTACCACTCATAAAGATACCTGTTCAATATATCGGTATTCTTTCACTTGCAGGTCTGTGCATGCTTATGCTTTTCATTTCAGAACAATCGACTTTTACTTATGATGGAGGCCTGTTTCTTGCAAGTCTTCTTTCATGTCTGCTCATACTTGCAACGATCAGCGCCAAGGGGCTCTTGCAGCGTCTTTTCTCGCTCAAGCCGCTTGAATGGATAGGCGTGCGCTCTTACGCACTGTACTTATGGCATTGGCCTGCGCTAGTTCTCCTCAAAACACTTCTTCCTAAAGTAACTCCATTCTGGGAAATAGCTACTCTTACCTATATCGTCACGCTTGTCGCAGCAATGATTAGTTATAGTATTCTTGAAGCTCCAATAAAACACCACGGAGTACGTCGTCTCATCCACCGGCTTATTCGACGTGAAGCGGTTATTGTAGACCAAACTATTACACGTTGGCGTCTTCGAGTTCATCCTCTTCTTGTTCCAGGGCTCGTTGGAGTAGCCCTTACTATTACGGCTGTCATCACAGCACCGTCTCAAACTCAGGCTGAGCAGCGCATTGAAGCCGGTCAAGCCGCTATCCAGAAAGCAATGATCCTAGCGAAAAAACAAGCTATTATCAACGCGTTGAAGCCTAAACGGGTTAATCTACCTTCATCGATAGGCGGTAACGATATGACACTCATAGGTGACTCCGTTGCACTCGCAAGCGCCCCAGCACTCGAAGCGACATTCCCTGGAATACTCATAGATGCCAAGGTATCTCGCGCGCTTAGGACGGGAGGTTTTGATGAAATCAACACTCTCGATACATCCAATAATCTTCGCAAGGTTGTCATCATTGGCTTAGCAACCAACGGTTACTTTGGTAACGGAAATCTAGAAGCCCTCATGAATGAGCTCGGAAAAGAACGAGTTGTCATCTTTGTTACCGGTTATGCACCTGGTGACAGTTGGGTAACAAATAATAATGACTACATACACCAGATAGCAAAACAGTATCCAAATATATACATAGCGGAGTGGGATACGGTCATAAGCAACCATCCCGACGAAATAGGCCCAGATGGTATTCATCCAGATACGCCTCCTGGAGAACAACTGTACGCTGACTGTATTTCGACAGCCTTAGCTCAAGCAAAACAGCCTCATTAACAGCAGATTACGGTAAATACCGTATCTCTTGCTCGCTAAAACGAAGAAGTCCCTCGTCATTACGTCTTTGATCTAAGAAATGCGCTGTAAATCCAATTGAACGACTAAGAACAAAGAGAGCATTAAAAAACTCGATCGAGACCAGTTCCTGTAATTGCGCTTCGGTGTATCCGAGCTCCGACGAAAAGGCATCAAGTAAAATCGCCGCTATAGCTCCATCTACATTTAGAATCAGTGTCCCTTTTTTGGCAGTCGTCACTGACTGTACCCCAAGAGCAAACTGCAGGTATTTCCCATCTTTGTCCTCTGCTATACGTTGAAGGGCAGCTACACGCGGATCGGGTAGGTCTATACGATATTTTTTATGACCTATACCCGATATGATTCCGCCTCGTACGGTACATGCTTCAACAAATTCCTTTGGAGTTTTTCCTTCGTGAACTCCTTGCAACCATAAACCAGCTGCTTCGTTAATAGCACCACCGAATCTTGGCCCAATCGTGAGAAGACCTGACGCCAGGCTTGATACAAGGTCCTTGCCAGCTCTTGCTGCAATAATCGTAGTAGCCGCGCCCGAGACGTACGGACCGTGATCAGCAAGAAGACGAAGAGTATAGTCAGTTATTCTCACAAGCCTCTCAGATTCGATCTGTTTACCCAAAAGCATAGAGAGAACGAGGCTAGCGAGGCTATTGCTCTCAACCGTTTGCAATAAATCATTACCCAGTAGTTGTACATCACCTTTAATGTCGCCCGAGATATGGCTAACTATAAGCGCCTTACGACGATCACCAATCATTCGAGGTGTCGGTTCACTAGACTGTTCCGCTTCTTGATCTTCAAGTAACCCAGATAATTCAGACAGACTATCGAGAACAGTGACACCAACAGAACGAAGGAGTGACTTTTTTGCCTCAGCAGTCTCCTCTGGTTGCTGTGCCATTGCCTTCGCATGTCCAAACTGAGGTGGTGTTTCAAATAGATCAGATATGACCCCAGCGATATAAGCAATGACTCTTTTCGTCACTTTCTTTGTACGAATCAGTTCAGCGAGTATTTGTTCATCAGTACCGCCCAGTTCACCAAAATAGATAATCTGTTCCGTTTTCGGATCATCTTCGGCAAGTAAGAACGCCTCCATGCTGCTTGTGATAGGAAAGCGATCCCCACCAAGTGCTATAGCAAACGAGACGCGCAGCTTATTCTTCGTAACGGTATGGATCAGTTCGTTCACCATACCACCAGAAGTAGACACGACGGCGGTGTTTCCTCCGCTAAGAATACCCGCAGCCGCAATCTGTGGTGGCAATATGCCACCTATAGGACCCAACTTTAGACTACCGGGAACAAGAAGTCCGACTGACGCTGGACCAATTAATAGGACGTTTTTTTGCTTTGCTAGAATGGCAAGCTCAAGCGTGTGCGCTTCAGGCATTCGCTCTGCGAAGATAGCTGCATAGTTTAGATTAGGCAATACTTCTAGCGCATGTTTCGTCACTTCGAGAACGCGTCGACCAGATTGCACAATAAATGCGCTCTGTAATGAATCTTTTAGATCCTTATCGAGAACATCTAATGTAAGAGAAACAGGAATCTCAATTTCTCCTTCACCCCAAAAATAACGCTCTTGTTTGTGGCCTTTTGCAATAATAATCACAATACTGGGACTATCAAAACCTGCCATATATTCATAATCAAGCATCGATTGAATGATTGCAGGATGGCTTCCTAAAAGAACCGTCTTACCGTGTCTCTTGCGTAATTCTGCGATTGATATCATACACCGCTCTCCTCAATAGCTTTGTCGACTGCATCAATTAGTAGTACTTCAGAACCGTATATGCCTCCAAGCAATTTGTAGCGTTCTAGTGTTTCACGAATTCTTGCAAGACCAATTTCCTGACGAGGACCACCTCGACGAACATATACTTTCAGGTTTTGTCGTTGTAATTGTTCTGATACTTCATCGATTGCTTTAATAATTCCGGCAAATGTGTTGGCTATATCAGTAAAGTTTGCGACAGCGCCCCCAATAAAGAGTATTTTTCGACGACTCTTCGAAGCGATAAGCAGCTCAAGTAACGCCTTCGTATAAATATAGGTCTCCTCGGAACTTGGATTACCGCTATATTCACCATAGTTAGCAATCTCTTTACCGTCTCCTTTAATAAATATTTCATCAGCAACAACAATACTTGCACCACCGCCCGATAGAAGTAGAAACAGTGAACCATCAGGATTTATACTATTCAACGTAAATGATGCAGGGGAGGTAGTATCAAGTTCAAGCACCGTTCTCTCCTGCGGAGTGAGAGTGCGAACTTCTGCCTGACGAAAGTCTTCACTACTCCATACATCAGTAAAGTACATACCAGCATCGTCAACTTCAATTGCAAGGTCTAAAAGGTAAATACCAGATTTAGTCACAATATATGGATTAATCTCTAGCGTGACTAAATACGCAGCATTGAAAAGCTCAACGAGTCGCTTTAACTGGTCTTCTGAGAGTCCTGTCCGCTTTTCAAGTATCGACCATTCTGTCTTGTCCGTGATCAATTCTCGCTGTAACGCTTCTTCGTGCGACTCAACATCGACACCACCAAGCTTGCTCGAAATCAGGTAAAGTCCATCACGGTTGCGGTTAAGGGCAAAATACCGTTCATCGGTTTGTTCATGATTCATCATCGGCTCAACAATAAATGATGAATATCCCTTAGACCGTAGTGATTCAATAGCCATGATGAGCTCGTTCGTTTTAACATCAAGCAGAACGAGACCTTTTTTGAAGCGCCCCTTTACGCCCTGATCCACTTTTACAACGAGTAGGTCCTCACATATCTCCTTCGAGAGCGCAGGTAGATCAGTATCTTGCGTGATTGACCAACCGTTATAGGGTAGCTCTAATAGAGAGGTGACTACCATCTTAGCACGTATTTCAGATAATTTTCGGCGGGGCATTTTTTATCGTTTCAGTTATTCTGGTCTATCATTTGTAATACGGCATGGTTATTCCCAGCAGGGTCATTAAAGAATGCGATCTTCATAACCCCGTAATCAACAACGCCGTTTGCGTCCGTTTTCGTATCAGGGAGATCATACAGCTCAAAGGTAACACCATTTTTTCGCATTTCTGTCATCGTGTAATCAAGATCATCAACAGTAAAGTTAAGTACGGTGTATGTTGCGGGTGTATGGTCGTTTTTAGCATACAACCAAAGCTCGGTCCCGCGAACCAATTTAAGCTGCAGCATACCAGGTGTTGAATCGTCTATAGCGAGCCCTAATACATTCTTATAAAAGTGTTTTGCCTTTCCTATATCATCAACAGAAATAGTAATCATAGCAGGTGCAGAATCTAACATGAACGCCTCCTTCGTTATTCGCTTAGCACAATAATCCTATTGTAACAGAGCTCATTACGAGTCTATGTTTGAAGTTGCATCATATCGCCCATTACTACGTAGCTTGCTCAAAAGGCGAGCGGATAGATAGAGAATAAAAACTATGGTCGTAATAAAGAAACTTACTGGGTAGGGGAGATAATAAGAAGCAAAGAGGCCAGCCCATGTAGATAGCAGTGCCACAGCTACAGAGATACTAATCGCTTCAGATGGACGACGTGCCAACTGCTGCGCTATAGCAGCCGGTGTTACTAAGAGCGCAAAAATAAGCAGAACACCCACTACCTGAACCGAGATTGACGTTGCTACAGCAACAAGAAGCATAAAGATAGCACCCATGCCTACCATGGAAATACCTTTTGCTTCTGCAACATCTTCATCGAGGGAACTAAAGAGGAGCCTTCGATAGACAACGGCAACGGCAATAAGAACAACTAATCCAACGAGAGCCGTCGTCAGTACATCACCACTACTAATGCCAAGAATCTCACCAAACAGGAGAGAATAGGCCTCACTTGCATATCCTTTATAGAGAGTTATAAAGAGCACGCCGAGTCCAAGCATAAAAGCAAGTACGGTACCGATTTGAACATCTCGACTGGCTGCTTTACGACCAAGCGATGCCATTGCAATACCGCCTAGAGAAGTGAAGGTAAATAGTCCAAATAAAGGACTAAGACCGAATACAACCGCACCAGCTGCGCCAGCGAAACCAATATGAGAAAGAGCATGTGCAGCAAATGAGAGGCGTCGTATAACAACGAAATACCCTATAACACCGGCAACAATCGCTACAACCGTTCCGGCTTCAAATGCATGTCGGATAAAGTCATACTGCCACATATCCTGAAAATCACTGAGAAGATTCCAGCTAAACACAGATCCAGATATGCCAAATACGCTATGCAACATGATGGATCGCCTCCTCAACGCCAAGTACCGCAACGCGACCTCGTGAATCCTTTAATACTTCAATAGGTGCCTCAAAGAGCTCGGATAATGTTTCACTCGTCACAACCTCGTGCGGCAAACCGCTTACAACCTTACCATTAGCAACATACATAACGCGGTCCACTACAGGCAATAGAGGATTAATATCATGAGCAATAAGTAATGCTGCAATCTCTTCCTTTACGACAACCTTCTTCACAAGAGCAACGAGCTCATTCTCACGACGAATATCGAGGTTTGCAAGTGGTTCATCCAAAAGAAGTAAGTCTGGTTTTCCTATAAGTGCCTGTGCAAGAAAAATGCGCTGCTGTTCACCCCCAGAAAGCTCCTTGAGAGGGCGAGATGCAAGATGAACAGCATCAACAGCCCGAAGAGCTTCTCGGGCCATCTGTCGTTCTTGGTCAGCTTGCGCCGGCAGACTAAAGCCCCAGCGTGTACTTGCAATCCCTAGACGCACGTATTCAATAGTTTCAAGCTGCGACTCCATATCGATAGGACGACGCTGAGGTATGTAGCCAATGCGTGGATTGCCTCTATGCGGCTTTTGTGAGAATAGGTGCAACTCACCTTGTAAAGGTCGTTCTAAGCCCAGTAGCAAACGAAATAACGTCGTTTTGCCGGCTCCATTTGGCCCTACTAGTCCTATAAATTCACCTTTTTTTATTGTAAATGTCGCATTCGACCAAATAGCTTTCTTGCCATAACCCGCAGTAACAGCTTTGGCGTTTACAATTTCGAGATCTTTTGTCATTACCATAATAATAGCACTTTAGCGTGAAGTTGATTGATGAAGCGCATTCGCAATAGCAGACGTCTCATTCGACATCCAACTTTGAAATGTCACATTAGGCGGTTGCAATGTTTCAGTAATGCCTACGATAGGAATATGACTATTGGCGGCAATCGTCTTCATTTCATTCGTAAGGGGAGTCTCTGTCTGTTTGTTAAAGACGAGCAACTTTACACTACCACTTTTTAGCTGCTGTTCAAATGTGACGACACTACTTGCCGGAGGATCGTTACCTTCAGCAACTGCTTGCGTAAAGTCAGGCGGAGAGACGAGATCAAGGCCGAAAGCATCAGCTAAATAAACAAAAATATCCTCGGTCGCAGCCACTTTGACGCCGCTGTATTGCTGTTTAATTTGTTGGATCTGAGCCTGATAAGTAGTAAGCTCGCTCTGTAGTTTTTTATACTGCGATTGATAATACGACATGTTTGCTGGATCAATACCGCTAAGGTCTTGCGTCATACGAAAAGCTACCTGATTAACATAAATCGGGTTGTACCAAAAATGTGGATTATCGCCCTCCTTCTTACCAAGCAGATCTGCCACGGTAAACACCTTACGACTATCATTGCGACTTGCACTCACTAATTTGTCCATCCAGCTATCATACCCAGCACCATTTTCTATAACATATCCTGCGCTTGAAACTGCCTGAGCAGTCGTTACATTACTTGAATATTCATGTGGATCAGCATTCGGATCCGTCACAAGACTCACAACATGAACGTGATTTCCACCAATCTGTGAAATAAGACTACCCCAAAAGTTCTCCGCTGCAACAACTCGGATAATACCTTGCTTACTTGGTGATGACTCAGGTGCCGTAATCAGAGAGTAGCCAAGAAAGAGAAGTACTGTAATGCCGATTATTGATAAAATCCTCTGTATATTTAAAATGTTATTTTTCATATCGTTCATTATCGTCAATGATTTTTATTTTTGCAAATAAGTCGCAAATAATGCTATAGTTGCGACATGGATAAGGGTACTGCTAAACTTGACGCGCTATTGAGAGAGCACGGTTATAGCACCACAAGACAGCGCCACATCATCTTTAAGGCGTTACTTCACAAAGACCCAATGACAGTACGTGAGCTCTATGAGATCACTAAGAAACATCTAGATCGTGCAAGTATGTACCGCATTGTTGAGCTTTTCGAAAAACTCGGTATCATCACGCGTCTTTCAATAGGGTGGAAGTATAAAATAGAATTAAGTGACACCTTCTCGGACCATCACCATCATCTTACCTGCCTTAACTGTCATAAGATTACATCGATAAACAGACATGAACTCGAACAATTCATAACACATCTTGCGCATGAGAACAATTTCATCGCATTAGAACATCAAGTTGAAATCCAGGGATATTGTCAAAACTGCACTAAAATCACTTAAACATGGTACTCGGGAAGTTGAGTAAGTTCATCGAGAGATGACACTGAAGAAAAGATCTCGTTCGCCATGGGGCGAGACTTTGGGCTATTTGCTATTTTTTTCACCTCATCAAAATCAAGTAATCGCACTATGATGTTTTCGCCAGGATCTTTCTCAATAGGGGTTTGCCTCTCAAACCCCGTTGCCAGAAACCTGTATACAAAGTAATCCATCTTTGGTTGGGGTTGTACCACGCTCACAAGTTTCCAGTTTGAAAAAGTAAGGCCAGTCTCTTCCAGAAGCTCCCGTTTTGCTGCATCTAATTCTGACTCAGCCTCGCGATCATGACGCCCGCCCGGAATTCCAAAAAATGGATGTCGCCCTGGCTGCTCCTCCTGCAGGACAACGATCTTCTCATCCTTAACAGCGATGACCTGTACTGTATCAGGTCGTCGTAACATCTCAAATGTTCGAGTTGTGCCATCAAACATTTCCTGCTGCCAATGATAGACATCAAAGATAATGCCCTTAAATACTCGCTCTGCTGTTTCGGGTATCATTTTTGCATTTCTAGGTATGACATTCCGCATACACTTAGTATAGGGACCTTACGCAGCTTTTAAAAGCAATGAAAAGAATATAAAAAATAATCATAAGCAATGTATACTAACAATACGATGACCGGAAGAACACATGACCTCGCCGCAATCACCGCTCTTGGGGCGGTTATATTTATAGGACCCGCTCGAACATTTACGCTAGCAACACTTCTCGCTGCTGTTTTAGCTAATCAAATTGGGGGTATTGCTCCTGATATCGATCAACCAACAGCCCCTCTTTGGCGCAACCTACCAGTAGGTAAATTTTTTGGTCGTCTATTTGATAAATTGTTAGGTGGCCATCGCTTTCTTACACATTCACTTCTGGGAATGGCTCTCTTTTGCTTCCTCGCCTGGCTTCTCCTCCGATTTCTACAGCCTGTCATGCCACATATTGACATAGTGCTAGTATGGTGGGCATTCCTTATCGGAATGCTGTCGCATCTTATTATGGATACATTTACAAAAGAGGGAGTGCCTTGGCTTCTTCCAATCCCTATAAAATTCGGGTTCCTTCCTTCTAAATCGCTTCGAATTACGACAGGTAAGTTCGTCGAACAGTTGGTTATCTTTCCAGGGTTTATCCTCCTTGATATCTGGTTTTGCGCTTCACACTATCATCAATTACTTGCTTTCATACATCAGCACATCATATAGTAGCACCCCATGTAGAGCAAAAAGCTCCCACACTCGGGAGCTTTTTGCTCTACTGCGAGTCTAGGAGCGACACCTATTATAGAGGTGATCATCACCGTGATGGACATGATTGGGGGGTGGCCCCACTAACAACGGCGATGCTCTCGACATGCGCCTGGTACCCATGCCAACCTTGAAGGTTGATGCGTGCACCCGTTACACGAATAACCACCCCTGTAGTCTTAGGCACCTCATCGACCGAGTCGGCCGTCAGCCAGTACTCACCGTTGGAAGTGAGGATGACTGCATCGCCACCCCGACCACAGTAGGTGACTGTCTGACTAGTCGGGATCACCCACTCTAGCAGAGCTAAGAGCGCCAGAAGGCAACCGGCCGCAAAAAGCGTTTTGAGGATTACGCTACGCCATGTGTCATACCGAGATGTACTCGTCATGCGACATTCCTTCCGAAATATGGAGGCTTACAGCCTCGACACCAAAGAAGCTCAGTTGCAATATACAGTAGCCACTCAATAAAATCAATTTCTCACCCCCAAGGGATCCCCGTGGCCTATCACCATTAGCATAATACTTGACTTTTTTAATAAAATATATTATTATAGTATTTAGACCGCTAACAGTTTGAGAGACTGCCGACGGATATGAATCTAAGGAGTTATAAAACTATGCAGATCAACAAAATTATCTTAGGCACTGGTATAGCATCAATTATTACTATTGCTGGACTAGGTGTCACCGCACTTGCATGCCATCCTCAAGGGGCTATTACAAAACAAGTTCAGAATATCACAGAAGGTGGAGCTCTACAAAGTGCACATAGCGCAACACAGGCAGTGGCCGCTAAGCCCGGCGACACGCTCAAATATGTTGTAACCATCGCAAATAATGGCGCTCCAAAAGCGAATGGCGATGATGATATGACAAAAACAGTTATGACAGACACACTTCCTGTAGGAGTGAGTCTCATAAGCAACCCTGGAGAACGAAGTATTGTTGAAAATATAGGAACAATCAAACCAGGGCAGTCAGTGAGCAAAGAATACCTTGTCACTGTCACCAACTCAACAGATAGCACAATAACAAATACTGCTTGTTATACTGGAGTAAGTATCAATAACGACAACGCACAACACGGCTGTGATACTGCAGTCGTGACAGTAACGGTTCCTGTCGTCACTCCACCAGTTGCAACTCCTCCTGTCACGACACCTTCCACACCTGTATCTCCCACTCCAACAACAGCTCTTCCTGTTGAACTTCCCCATACTGGACCGACTGCGACCGTTCTTACAACCTTTGCCGTAGGAATCATCTACTTTATGATTCACAATTACATAGTCTCTCGTCGTCAGCTACATTCTAAGATGAACATGCAGTCTTAACTGTCATTATAAAAATGAAAAACACCACGCTTAGATGCGTGGTGTTTTAAGATCAAGTATCAAACTAGCCGCCATAAGGCGCAGAACCGTATCCTTCTGTTATATTGCTGCGAGAGTCACCAAGTTTCAAGAGGGTATTAATAAGACCCGTTACACCAACAAGTGCTAGTAACACACCACCGCTATATTTAAGAAATCCTTTGCGGTCCATCTCCTGGTTCATTAAAAGTGTAATTTTTTTATTGACCATCTTTTTTATTCCTTTTGGTGTTTTGTAGGATATATCCATTTAATCAGTATCAAAGCGCTTATGCAAGTGGTAAATACAAAATTACCAAAAGAAACATCAAAGAGATAGGGTATACTAAAAAGAGAAATACTGCGAGGTTCTTTCTGTCAAAACATCGCTAAGGAGGAGCATGGACACAACTCTTAGTCTCAAAGATATAGACTCTAAAACAGAGGACCTATTAGAGTCCGTATTCGGTGACATCAAAACCATAAAGTTACCGATCGATCTGAACCGAATAGCCGATCACTATAATCTTACTATTATGCAAGGTGACTTTGATGACCCCGATATCGAAGGGGCCTTTGATCGTGCGAATGGAACCGTCTTTTTATCCCAAGGTGACGGCTTCGAGGAGAAGAATTTCACCCTTGCTCATGAACTTGGTCACTATAAACTTCATGAAGAAGTAGACCGAGACATATTCACAATGCATCAACTGAAAGATCTTCTTGAGCGACAAGGAGAAGACCCGCGTGAAGACCAGGCAGATCAATTCGCTGCAAGTCTCATGATGCCTAAAAAACTTGTTCTCTTGTTATGGGAAGCTTCCTCAAAAAATGTAGATGTCATAGCACAGATATTCGGTGTCCCACAGACTGTCGCCATATTCAGGCTCAAAGCACTTAAACTAATCTAGCCCTACTGTTATGCCTAAAAAATCTGCTTCTCCTTCACCAACTGTTCGTTCTCGGGCTAAAAGAAAAAACTTCCCCGATACATCAAACTTCGTCAAACAGACCATTCGTCAGCCACTTCTCGCTTCTACAGCAGAGGGTTGGAGGTCAAGACTGTGGTCTACAGAAATCAGAGACGCGCAGCAGAAAATAACCGCCCGACCGTACATTGCCTGGGGGGTGGGAGCACTCCTCATTCTACAGAATGTCGGTATCTACATTATTGTCATAACTGCCCTCAATAAAGGTGTCTTAAAAGAGCTCCAATTAATCTTTAGCACACTCGTCGCCGGCAGCCTGACGCAATCATATTTTCTTCTTCGTCTTATCACGGGTAAAATATTCGGCGATATCAACTACCACAACGGTGAGGTTAACAAATAGTGTTACTCCGTTGCAAGGTTTGGACCATCATAGATAGTCCGGGAATGTGCAGAGCGAGGTTTTACAGTGGTTCGACGCATATCTGTGATTAAGCGAGTATTCTGTCGAGTGGGTGGGTGAATGACGAGTGGTCGCGTACGATTTGCAACCGGTTTCTGTGATATTTGAGCCGGCTTCTGTTTTATCGTCGTGCCGTTTCTATGTCGCAGCGATACGTCCATAACACGGGGTGGAACGGCAGAATCCCTTCTTGTAACCTGCGTCGTGGCGACAGGGGCAACCGGGATGCGCGTTAGTGGCTGCTTGTCTTCCTGATAGGCGACCACGCGCTCTATAGCTGTATTTTCCTGTCGACGATCTATAGCGTGGCTACTGCGTCGACGTCTAAAGTATTGCTGCAAAAGGATAATGACAATCGAGAGATTGTAAAGAATAACTATTGGACTAGCCACAAGAAGTTGGACGCTGGGGTCAACAGCAAATGGCACGATAATAGCTACGATAACACCAGCCAGGAGAACATATTTCTCCGCCTTAAACAACTTTTTCGGTGGTAGAGGACGAATATGATCCGCAAGACTCATAAGAAGGGGGATCTGAAACATAATGACAAAGGTAATAATAATGTTCACCACAAATCGTAAATAGTCACTAACAGATATGAGAGCAATGAGACCGTTAAGTTGAATCTTGAAGAAGAACTGAAGAGCAAGAGGAATAATAATTATAAAGGCAAAAGCAGCTCCAGCAAGCGCAAGGACTAGTGACAATAGAGTAGTCGTATAAACGCGCGATCTAGACAAACGCTCCTTGAGAGCTGGTTGAATGAACATAATGACGTTATAAACAGCAACTGGAATAGTGGCGATAGCGCCAACCATCAGACAAATCTCTAGAACGAGGTTAAATGTTCCAGATGGGGAAGTGTAGTGAAGCGGGCCATTGAGAGGCGCCTTAATAAATTGAAAAATCGGTGCATAAAAGAAGTATCCCACCACCATTCCAATGAGCAAGACGACCACTGTAACCAGTAGTCTTTTCTGTATCTCTCTCACATGATGAAACATAGTAGTAACTTCTGGAGTACTACGTGTAGACTTCTTCATTTTCACCTTGTGCCTTATCTATTTTTTGTCTACGCCGCCAGCGGATGCACCGCTAGTTGCTTCTTCGTCTCCGCTAAAACCCTTTTTGAGCTCACGTACTGACTCGCCAACACCTCTTGCAAGTTCCGGCAACTTCTTTGCGCCGAACAAGAGCATTAGTATAGCTAGTAGTACTAACAATCCTTCTACCTTACCCATATTTCGTCCTTTCAATTCATAATGAATTTGCTACACTTTAAATATAAGCAATATGAAGCATTCATGCAAGCGGTAATAAACTAGTCGTACAAATACGCAAAAGGACATTCCATTATGAAACAGCATATCAAAGCACTCTTCATTAGCATCGTCTTTATCTTTGGATTCGTATTCGTACTACCTAGCGTCGATGCGCATGCAGCAACAACTGCAAACTACTCGTGTGGCTCATACGGTGGGGGCAACTACTCTTCAGGTGCCTGTACTAATGTCACAGCACCAAATACCGGCTTCGAAACGCAGTTACTACAACCAAGTAATAGTATCCCTATAGGTCTCTCACTTCTCGCAATTGTCGCAGGGATAACCCTTATTGTGCGAAAACGCAAACAAGCATAGCCGAGCGCTACCCCTGGAAATCTATCGTTTTTTGTCGTATACTATATAGATATGAAACAACCCGTCTTTCAAACACTTACCCTAGAAAAAATAGTAGGCGGGGGACAAACTCTTGGTCAGCTTAATTACGGCAAAAAAGCCTTCGTATGGGGCGGACTTCCTGGTGAGGAAGTTGAGATTGAAGTTACGAAAAAGAAATCTTCTTTTCTTGAAGGTATCGTCACGCAAGTGTTTAAAGCTAGCAATGAACGCATCGTTCCAAAAGAGCCGGAGAGTTATCTGTCAACAAGTCCCTGGCAAATCATGACATTTGAAGCAGAACAGCACTATAAAGCCGCTCTCATCGAAGAAGCCTTCGAGCTTCACGACATCGTCGTTCCAGAGCCCATCGAGATCTATAGCGATAACAAACAATACGAATATCGTAATAAGATCGAGTTTAGCTGGTGGTGGGACAAAGAGGCTGCGCACCTTGATCTTGCCTTTTTTCGTCGCGGAACACATGGGAAACTGCCTGTAGAGGGAACGAGTCTCGCTCATCCATCAATCATTGCTGCTGCGCATGCTATCAGAGATGTGCTTCGTAAGCGAGAAACTCAGGCCTTTACGCTCAAGACAGTCATCATACGTTGCGACCAAAAAGGAAATGTTGCAGCACAACTATACGTCAAAGACGAAGATTTTGCCGTCTTCACCGATAGCGAACTAGCTTCTCTTACTATCCAAGGATTCGAACTCATCTTTAGTAATCCTAAGAGCCCAGCGAGTGTCATCACTCACCGAATGCAGGCTTGGGGCACGACAACATTAACCGACACCATCCTCGATATCCCTTTCACCTATGCCGTCGAAGGATTCTTTCAGATTAATATACCTGTTTACGAACAAGCACTGAAAGATATGAAAGAATGGGTAGATCAGACAAGGCCCACCGTCGATCTTTACAGCGGAGTTGGAACAATCGGTCTGACTATCGGTGGTGAAAATGTCACAATGGTAGAAATTAATGAACATGCCGTACGCGAAATGGAGCGCAACATCACCGCCTTACAAAGAGAAAAGGCAGCTAAGGCGATCCTCGCACCAAGTGAAAGTGTTCTCGAAAACATTACAAAGGAAGCAACGATCATAGTGGACCCTCCACGTGCAGGGCTACACGAGGATGTGATTTCAAAATTACTTGAGGCAGAGCCAAACCGCATTGTTTATTTGAGTTGCAACCCAGTTACCCAAGCACGCGACGTAGCTCGACTTGCAGAAAAATATGGCATTCGCTCACACCGTGGCTACAATTTCTTTCCCCGTACACCACACATCGAGCACCTCGTTGTTCTAGACTTAAAGTAAACTTAAACTTGTCAATGTAAGCATTACTGCTATACAATTATCTGCATGAGAAGCAGAAACAAAAATGGTTTCACGATTATTGAAGTTCTTATAGTTACAGTCATTATAGCTATACTTGCAACTATCACTATCGTTGCTTATACAAAAGTACAAGGCGATGCGCGTAACAATACCCGAAAAGGGAATGCGCTTACAATCGCAAACGCTCTCGAGGCATACTACAACAAGAACGGGGAGTATCCCTCAGTAAGAAGTCTCGTAAATAGTTATCCAGCGAACACTGGGTCATCTATAGCTTCGTTCCTTAGTATTTCTGCGAGTACGCTTGTTAATCCACAGATGCCCTCAGGCGCTACCAACTCCCTTTCATCAGTAAGTCCACCCGCTAATGACTACATTACGTATACAGGGGCAAGTAGTGTTAATGCTAGCGATTGCCAGAACAGCCTAACGGGAGGATGCGACTCCTTTACACTGCAATATAATCAAGAAGCTGGTGCTGTGGTTACAATTACTAGCCGCCACAACGGTCGCTCCACTAGTTACGGTTCGACACCTGATGCAGTACCAGCTCCAACTCTTTCGGCTACTTCGCTAGGTGCTAACGCCGTAGCAACCGCGACAGCTACTGCTTGTGAAAATGCAGGTCTTACCGCCAAATTCTCTTATCAGTATCAGGCAAACGGCGGTGCGTGGAGCGGATATGGTTCATGGACCACCTCAAACACGTACAGCATTCCTGGCAGCCAGGGCTATACGTATACATTTCAGGCAATGACACGATGTGATAACGGACCGATTGCAGGTCAATCGTCTCCAGCAAGCAATACAGCATCGACAGTGTTCCCAGTAACAACTCCATCCACACCGGTAGTCACAGTAGCTCAGAATGGCGCCAACGTACAGGCCACCGTTGCAACAGTAACATGTGCTTCCGGTGCTACTCCGCTCTACGCGTATAAAAGTCAGACAAATGGAGGAGCTTGGTCGAGCTTCTCATCATGGTCGTCATTAACAACAGCCTCACAGACAGGGACACAAGGCGTTCTTTACGGATACACCTTTGAGGCAGAGTGTACAGCAAATGGGGTTAATAGTGCCGTCGCGACAAGCTCACCAGTCAGTTTTATGTATCCAATCTCAGCTCCTACGATGCCAGCCGTTACAATGTCAACGAGTGGCTCGACAACCACCTGGTCTTGGACCGGTGCGACCTGTCCGGCAGGAACATCGGCGCAGTATCAAGAGGATGACAACATGGATGGTTCTGCAGGATACGATTCTGGATGGTTTGGGCCATATTCAGTTACGAGTAGCCCATGGTCAACTAGCCAAGAAGGATATCAATATACAGAATCGTTCCAAGCTCAATGTTACAACGCTAATGGAGCCAGTCCATGGAGCAGCAATACCTCATCTGGCAGCTATATCCGTAGTGTGACAGCACCTGGGGGAGCAACTGGTTTCTCAGCATCTCTCTCCTCAGATCGCAAAACAATAACATACAACTGGACGTGGCCAAGTTGCTCGTCAGGTATACAACAACAAGATTCGAGATCGGCACGTTTCCTTAATAACGGTTGGGGTGCTTGGTCTGCACAGGGCTGGTGGGCAACAACCTGGGGTCTCGTCTGGACGAACCCATACCCAACAACACCGGCACCTATGCCCTCTGGATCGCAAGCACAGATGGAAGTTAGATACATCTGCGTCAACACTGATACCGGACGACAAAGTGCTTGGGGACCTACTATTCAAAGCCCTATCTTTACAGCACCATAACAATAAGGACGCTCTCAAAATGAACCCTACAGATTCACAAAATAGAAATTCAAAAAGAAATATTATAATCATCGCATCATTTAGTTTGATTATTATCGTTGCACTTTGCGTAGGCTTACTATTGAAATACTCAAAGCAGAGCACGCCCACCAATTCAGATTCAAAATCCATCGCCGATTCACAAGCTAAAATGAAATATATCGACGCAGTCACACTTTTCAACAAGAAAGACTACAGTAGCGCAAAGACTGCCTATGAAGACTCTGAAACACTCTATCAAAAGGCAGGGGATACATCACATACGAAAGACATCAAATCAGCCTTGAGCGTTATTAAAGCTATCATGAGCCAACCTACTACTGTGCCCAACCATCCTAGTGATACACCGCCACCCCCAGCGCAATAGTTCCGTGTTAAAGCGTTTTAATGCGACGATACGCAAACTTAGCCGCAACGCGCCAGCCCCCGCGACTATCGCTATCATATTGATAGATCTCACCACGCTTCACTTCACTGATAAGGACTAGAGCAGGGTTATACGGACTGAGTGTTTTATAGAATACAATGTCATCATCACTAATATGATCACGACCTGGAAAAACCTCACGAAACTTTTCTCGTCCGACAACATCAAAGTAATCTGGCCGACCCTTAGGAGGAAAGAACAGCTCAGCCCTAAGACCCATACGAGAGATGATCTTTTTAACATCACTGAGAAGAAGATGCGAGTGTCCAGAAACAAGAACCATGAGCTGTTTTTTCTTCGTAAGAAACACCGTCGCAGTGGTCATTCGACTCACTTCAACATTCCTTACGATAACGTGCTCGATATCAAAATCAACGCCAAACTTCTCCTTCGCCAGACGTTCGAGCATAGTATCATCATAGATTTCACTATTCATTACCAATAGTGTATCACTTTACAGACAACGGGTGTAGTGTCATAACAATTAAACATGATGGTAACAACTCACAACTACCATGCTTTACGCTACAATAAGAGAGATGAACTTCACTGAGCGCTACAATAATCTTAACGTTGCCCAAAAAAGAGCTGTCGATACAATCGACGGGCCGGTTATGGTGATCGCGGGCCCAGGAACAGGGAAAACCGAACTTTTGAGTATGCGAACAGCCAATATCCTAAGACAAACAGACACGTTACCCTCTAGCATCCTTTGTTTGACATTTACAGAAAGTGGCGCGGCAGCGATGCGTGAGCGTCTACTAGGCATCATCGGTATAGATGCATACAAGGTAGCAATTCATACATTCCACAGCTTCGGTACTGAAATCATTAATCAGAATAGTGAATTTTTCTATAACGGCGCGCACTTTAGACCTGCAGATGAGCTAAGCAGCTACGAGCTTCTCAATGAACTATTCGAGCACCTTAAACCAAACGACCCCCTCGCCAGTAAAATGAATGGGGAATACACCTACCTACGCGACACCCTAACGACTATATCCGAATTAAAGAAAAGTGGACTGACAAGCGACGAGCTAATCGCCATTATCGATAACAACGACCGGTTCATGAATGTAGCCGAACCACTTCTTGCTACTCTCTTCACTGAACGTCTCACGAAAGCAACGACACGTGAACTTGAAACAATTCTCAAACCTCTTGAGACTTCAATCGAAACAATGCCCCTACCTGAAATATCTTCGTTAGCCCGCGTCTTAGTTGATAGTCTCACACAAGCTATTGATGCAGCAAACGAAGCAGGCTCAACAAAACCAATTACTGCATGGCGCAATGAATGGCTAAAGAAGGACGAAAACGGAAAATTTATATTTAAATCTCGTGAACGTCAAGCAAAGCTGCGATCAGTAAGTGAAATCTATACCGCATATCTTCTTAATATGCAAAAAGCCGAGCTCTATGACTTTGATGATATGATCCTGCGCGTTGTTCATGCCATGGAACTCTTCCCAGAATTGCGTTTCAACCTACAGGAAAAATTCCAATACATAATGGTTGATGAGTTTCAGGACACGAACATGGCTCAGATGCGCATTCTTTACGCACTTTCTAAAAATGAGGTTAATAATGATCGACCCAATATCCTTGTCGTTGGTGATGACGATCAGGCAATCTACAGTTTCCAAGGCGCCGATATCGGAAACATTAGTAACTTTCGCACGATCTTTCACGAAACACGCCTCATTGTTTTAACGGATAATTATAGGTCTTCAGAAAAAGTCCTCGCATCAGCACGTAATGTTATTACACAGGGCACCGACCGTCTTGAGAACTACATCGATGAACTAGATAAGACACTCCTAGCACATCAGACGAGCGTAGACAGCGACGTATCACTTACAGAACTAACAAGTATTCATGAAGAACGTACTTGGATTGTGGAATCGATTGCTCGTCAAATACAAGAAGGTGCTAGTCCAGATTCAATTGCAGTATTAGCGCGTCGACATCATGAGATTGTTTCACTATTACCGTATTTTGCTAAAGCGGGTATTGTCGTCAACTACGAAAGGAGAGATAACGTCCTTGATCTCACGCCTATTAAATTAGTCGAGTACATAGCGAGCATCGTTGTAGCGCTATCCGAACAACGTCACAGCGACGCAAATAGTCTTCTTCCTGAATTACTGGCTCATCCTGCTTTTTCGATACCGCCCATTACCTTATGGCAACTGAGCGTGCAGGCACAAACAAACCACAAAAGCTGGATGGAAGCGATGAATGCAGTGCCAGAATTTCAACCAATCGTCGCTTGGCTCATCGCTCTTTCTCAAAAAATAAGTCACGAACCACTTGAGCAAATGCTTGATTATATTATTGGCTCAAACAGCATAACACAAGAAGGCACCTTGGAGTTTACATCGCCCCTCTTTGACTATTTCTTCTCATCGGAACAGCTCGCGAAAAAAACCGACCAGTACCTTCTCTACCTTGAAGGTCTACGAACAATCCGGTCAAAACTCCGAGAATTCGACCCAGAAGAAACCCCGACACTCCAGAGCTTTCTCGAGTTTATGCAACTTCATAGACAACTAGGTAGCACTATTACAAGTATACGGTCGAAAAGTCTTAAAATGAGCAACGCTGTTAACCTAATGACTGCACATAAATCAAAGGGTCTGGAGTTTGATTCAGTATTTATAATGGGCGCCATAGACACATCCTGGGGTGAGAGGGTACGCTCACGAAGTCGTCTCATTAGTTATCCTGAAAATCTTCCTTTAGCGCCCGCAGGCGATACTTTTGACGAACGTCTACGTCTCTTCTTTGTCGCAATGACTCGAGCAAAGAAGCATCTTGCTATCAGCTATAGTACAACAGATGAAAATGGTAAGAGCACCGCACTCGCGAGCTTCCTCATGAATGATAGTTGGAAACCAGAAATACAAAGTACTCACTCAACAATCGACAGCCTTATTGATGCTGCTGAATTCTTGTGGTATCAACCAATCATTCAACCGCTTCATCAGCCAATGCGAGCTCTTCTCGCTCCTCTACTCGAAAACTATAAACTAAGCAGTACACACCTCAATAATTTTCTCGACGTCTCAAGAGGGGGACCCCATCTCTTTCTTATGAATAACCTCCTTAGATTTCCGCAAGCGATTAGTCCGAGTGCAGGATACGGTTCTGCGATCCATGCAACCCTTCAAAGAACACATACGCACCTTGTAGCGACTGGCAACCATCGTCCCATGGAAGATATCCTTCATGACTTCGAAGAGAACCTCGACAAGCAGCGCCTTGGAGAGAAAGACTTCGAACAGTATTTGCAAAAGGGAAGCGAAACACTGACGGCTTTTCTTAATGAAAAACATTCCAGTTTCAATCCTCATCAAAAAGTTGAACTTAATTTCGCACACCAGTCAGTATTCCTAGGCGATGCTCATCTAACCGGATCACTAGACCTCGTTGATTTTAATGATCAATCAATCGTAGTTACAGATTACAAAACCGGTAAAGCAACAAAGAGCTGGGTAGGAAAAACTGACTATGAAAAAATCAAACTGCACCACTACAAACAACAACTCATGTTCTATCAGTTACTTATCAATCATTCACGAGATTACAATAAGTACACATTCGAAAAGGGTGTCCTGCAATTTGTTGAGCCGACGAGAACGGGCGAAATAGTATCTATTGATGCAACATTCACTGATGATGAACTAGAGAAATTCAGTCGACTTATTCAGGCTGTCTGGCGTCATATTATATCCCTAGACCTTCCAGACGTGAGTGGTTTCGAACCAAACTACAAAGGTATCCTTGATTTCGAAGCATCACTCCTTGACTAATAGATTATAAACGTATATAATATTAATGCTTTATGTGCACTCCATGACTGTTGAGTGACGCTAATGCGAACATTGACAGAAATAGTGCACCCCACACCTCAATGACTACGTAGGGATGATTGGCTATGCGCTTCCGTCTTCAGCTGGCTATCGTGGCCGCGTTCGTGATCCTGATGCCCGCAATGGCTCGCTCGAACTGTGGCGCCTGCAGCGGCACCGGCGAGTGCCAGGGCTGCAAGAAAAACCGCATCAAGGGCTGCAGCACCTGCTCCGTTAAGGACAGCATGTCGGGCGTCTGGAACGGCCGACACAACCAGCCCGCGGGTACCTGCCAGGTCTGCCGCTAGTACTTAGGGTTCCTAGACCCAGTGACGGACGAGCACTTTTGTGCTCGCAAAAACAGAAGCACTATTTCTGTCCGTCTCTCATTGATCATAACGTCGTTGTGATAAATGAGAGACGAAATAATATTTTACTACATTATATGTTAATGTTAATTTTCTTTTTCTCGAGAACATGAGATAATTATATAGATATGAACTCCTTTTGGAATGATCTCCCAAAACCCTTTTTTATCCTTGCTCCAATGGAGGATGTTACTGACGTTGTATTTCGTCATGTCATTGCAAAAGCAGCTCGACCTGAAATTTTCTTCACCGAATTCACCAATGCGAGCAGTTACGCAAGTGAAAAGGGGAATCATAGCACTCGTGGACGACTCGCTTTTACCGCAGATGAACAGCCTATGGTTGCACAGATATGGGGCACTAAACCAGACGAATTTTCCTTTATGGCAAAGGGTCTTGCTGCAATGGGATATAAGGGTATCGACATCAATATGGGATGTCCCGCTGGTCCCGTCGTAAAAAATGGTGCAGGAAGTGGCCTGATTCGCACACCAGAGTTAGCCGCAGAGCTCATTCAAGCTGCAAAAGAAGGCGGCCTTCCGGTAAGCGTAAAAACACGACTTGGCTTTACTTCAACAAGTGAATGGCGCGACTGGCTCACTCACATTCTTAAGCAAGATGTCGTTAACCTTACGATCCACCTACGAACTCGCAAGGAGATGAGCAAGGTTGATGCCCACTATGAGCTTATTCCAGAAATCAAAAAGCTGCGTGATGAAATAGCACCCCACACTCTTTTGACCATTAACGGGGATATCCGCGATAGGGAACACGGGATTGAACTAGTCAACCAGTATGGCGTAGATGGCATAATGATTGGGCGAGGTATCTTTACTAATCCTTTTGCTTTTGAACACGATAAACAACCCCATTCACGCGAAGAACTACTCGCTCTTCTCAATCTACACCTTGATCTCTTTGATACGTACTCAACCGAATTAGAGCCTCGTCATTTCGAGCCTTTAAAACGCTTCTTTAAGATCTACATACGAGATTTTCCAGGTGCTAGCGAATTGCGTGAGCAACTCATGCATACAAAAAGTACGGATGAAGTCCGTACTTTGATTGATATATCCAAATAATATACTCTTAGAGCTGACGGTGGTGGCGTCGATGTAGTTCAGCAACTTTAAGGCGAACCATGTGACGATCAACGAGCTGATGCGCCTTCTCAAGTTCAACCTGACTTTTTGCTGAATCTCGCATTTTAATGGCTCGCTGCAAAGCTTCTTTACTTTCAGACTCAATAATATCAAGTCCACGATCAGCCTCGTCAACAAGAATGCGAACACCTTTAGGGGAGGCTTCAACGACTCCGCCACTCATCGCAAAATAATCTAATTTGCTATCCGGATCACCTTTTTGGTAACGGACAGCAATAACACCAGGAACAGCTGTGGTAACAAGTGGTTCATGACCAGGGAAAATGGCAATTTCGCCTTCGCTCGTTGCGACGATGACTTCATACACATCTTGGTCAACTTTTTTGCCACGTAGGGTAATGAGTTCTAATTTCATATCCCTTTAAGTATACCAAAAAACAGATCAGAGACGAAGAGCTATATATCCTGAAAATAACTAGCTTGAATCTCCAAGACGAGCCACAAATACATAGTAAATAAATCCTTACTCGGCACGTCACCAGACGTATCACTATTCTTGTACGTCGCTAAGGATTGTCGCAGAACAGTTGGGGCAAGCCAGCCTTTTTGCACTGCATATCCCGACTCAGAGAAGTATTCTATAAGATGGTCATAAAACCCCGATGTCATAGCCGAATTAAAGAAGTCGCCAGTATCTTCATTAACACGTGGCTGATAGATAGACTTCGGCCAGCCCTTCGCTTGAAAATAGGCTCTGAAGATATTTTTATTAGTCCTAAACTGAATAGGTAGACCCTGACAAAATGCATAAAGATTCAAATCGGCGAATGGACTCACTGGCCAAATATCATGGTCAATAAGATGGCCATTCCTTGATTGTGATGCGGCATAAAAACCAACTGCAAGCTGCGGCATCACACGCGCATCTCTATCATCGGTACATGCTATATAAGCGTTACGAAATGTTTCAGTGAGAAAAGAGGGAAGAGATACTTCCTGGCGTCTCGTTTGCTCCGATAGACCGTATGCGAGTTGTTGCTCGGCATCAATAATATTACTAAAAAGTTCATCTCCAGCACTCCCGGTCAGTAGAATCTTACATCCATTCTCCGATAAAAGTGATACGTACTTTTCGCTATTCAAGCTAGATCGTAGATAGTAAAAAGGTTCGCGATTATAGCCCATAATAAAATCAGACAGAGGATAGCCATTCTCTTCACGCCCTAACGCAAGCGTTAGCCCTGTTGCTCCTGTTATTTGTTCGAGATCATTTAGCTTCTGTTCTTGTGTTATACCAAAGACCCCCGAGTATCTCTTTGAAGCCAGCAACTTCACACTACCCGGATGTCTCTGGGCGAAATAGAGCGGGAGGAAGGAGGAGTCAATACCACCACTTGCTTCAAACATCGCACCCTCTAAAAAGTACTCAATTTTTTGAAATAATCGTTCCGCACTACTCTCTATAGTCTTGACAAAGTCTTTAGGATTAGATTCTGGAGCATCACGGCTGACAGCCCACTGTCTCGGAATACCAGACGAGACAGACACTGCATATGACGATCCTTCAAGCGTCTCTAGGGCTTGTAGTATGTTAATTTCCCGACACGCTGTAAAAGAAGGTAGACCGACAGGCATTAAGACTTCAGTTGCTTTGGCTTCATTGAACGTATGACGAGAAAGACTATTATATACATCTCCATAATCACTCCCTATAGCAAGTACGGAGTCGTCCTTTCCGTAAAAAAGTGGAAGAGTGCAATTAATATCCCTTGAGACATTGATTGTACCATCTCGTCGTAGAGTAATATGAAGAAATTCATCTTGAGGATGAGCGACTTTTGCTCCGTACCCACAAAAAACATCTCCATTTGGTAGTACTTCACAGAACGTCTTCGGATAATAACGACGTTCTCGTAAGCTCAGCACTTGACGATTAGTAGCATCAAACACATTAAAATAACCGGCTTCGATATTCAATCTGAACATGGAGGCCGGCTTTTTAAGCGTATAACTAGCTTCTTTTTCTAGTAATAGCTTGATGAATGACATCTTACCTTTTATTTCTTCTTCTTAGGAATACGCATACCGTCCTCATCCCTAGACCCAAAGTCCTTATCCTCGGCCTCCGCTTCAAGCTCTTTAATCTCTTCTGGAGATAGCATGGTCTGTATTCGATCTACTAGTTCATTGAATTCCACCATCTCACGTAAACGCTCGTCAATTTCAACTGACGTTTCTTCTAGAATCGCCTCTCTAGTGTCATATGTAGTTAATGCCTCTGCCATATACAGCCCTCCAATTAGACGTACCTTCATGGTACACCTAATACACATGTTTCGCAAATAATTCAAAACTATTTAATAATATTAAATAGTTGTTTCGGTCTCCGGTTCTACTTTTGTAATAAAAATAAACGATATAATACCACTACATAGCGCAAGCATTCCACACAACGCCATTGCAAATTGATACATTGTATCAGCACCGGAAAAACCTAGCATAGCTACGACAATCAATCCAGCTGCGCGTGAAACGGCATTATTAATACCCGACGCGATGCCCGAATCGACTTCATTCACCGAAGTCATGACAGTCGTGGTTAGTGGTGCCACCAACAGGACGAGCCCTATGCCAAAAAGAACAATCCCGGGAAGCACACCAACAAGATAGGACGCCCCAGGCTGCAGAAATGAAAGGAGAAACATCCCTGACGCAGCAGTAAGTGGGCCGGCTGTCATAAAAAATCGTGGACCATATTGAGCCGAAAGGTGGCCAACCTTTCCAGCAAAGAAAATCATGAGAACACTAATAGGGAGAGAGCCCATACCAGCCTCAATTGCTGAATAGTGAAGACGAGTCTGCAAGTAGATAACGAGTGCAAATACAAAGCCCCCTAAAGCTCCGTACATCATAAAGGTCATCAAATTTGCGCCTACAAAGTTTCGAGACTTAAATAATGACAATTTGACCATAGGATCTTTCGAACGTGATTCATGCATGACAAACCAGATGCTGAGAACCACTCCGGCAACAAGTGAACTGATATCGAGTAACGACCAATGATCTGCTGGCCCCCCTATAAGACCATACGTGAAACCAGCAAGGGCAAGGGAAACGAGTATCGCCCCCAAGCTGTCTACTTTCCTTGGATGGTCGTTTTTACTCTCTTGAATCGACGAAGAGCCAAGTATGTAACAAATAGCAACAAGAGGTAGATTGATCAAGAAAATCCAGCGCCAACTCGCAATCTGCAGAATACCGCCTCCGAGAAACGGTGCTAATACAATCGCTATACTACTCCAGGCCGTCCATCTTCCAATTGCATGACCACGCTCCTTTAAGGAAAATGTCGTATTAATAATAGCTAACGCGCCAGGTACCAACAATGCACCAAATAGACCTTGTAGTACACGAACAAGCGTCAGCGTAACAGCATCTGGAGCAAGTGCACAAAGCAACGAACTTGCACCAAATCCAATTAGTCCAATCAGGTACACCTTCTTTCGGCCAAAAATATCCCCGAGTGAACCACCTAACAGGATGAGCGCCGACAAAGAGAGGAGGTAACCGTCTGTAATCCATTGCAGACTAGAAAATCCTACATGAAGGTCGGTGGCAATTTTCGGAAGTGCAAGATTCACGATACTTCCGTCTAGAATAACGATCGAGCTTCCAATCGTTGTCGCTAGCAAAACTCGCATTTGTGTCGTCATTTTAGTTATAGAGCTCATGTAGTTAGGTCCATTGTAACACACGTACGCTTGTATAGATGAAAACACCGCCGAGTACATCTTGGCGGTGTTCCATATACGCTACACATTAGTCTTTCTTAGAAGCAAGGCTTCCTGGAGCCATGTAGAACCAGCTCTCAGGCTTGTCATCGTACTTATCGGCTAGGATATCCTTAGCATCGCGGATAGTGTCTTCTAGCTTAATATAAGCACCTTTCGCGCCCGTGTACTGTTCGGCAACAAAGAATGGTTGTGCAAAGAAGCGCTGGAGACGGCGAGCACGTCCAACAATCTGCTTCTGATCATCAGAAAGCTCTTCCATACCAAGAATTGCTATGATATCTTGCAGTTCCTTGTACTGTTGCAATGTACGCTGTACTTCACGAGCAACCGCATAGTGTTCTTCACCAACAACCTCAGGGTCAAGACTGTTTGAGCTACTATCGAGAACATCTACGGCTGGGTAGATACCAATTTCAGTTAATGCACGGTTCATCACAATCGTCGCATCAAGGTGAGCGAATGTCGTTGCCGGCGCCGGGTCAGTCAAGTCGTCAGCAGGAACATACACCGCTTGCACAGAGGTAATCGAGCCCTTCTTAGTACTGGTAATACGTTCTTGTAAGGCGCCCATTTCTTGCTGTAAGTTTGGCTGGTATCCTACAGCAGAAGGAAGACGACCGAGAAGCGCAGACACCTCAGCACCTGCCTGAGTATAGCGATAGATATTATCAATAAAGAGCAGAACGTCCTTACCTTCGTCACGGAACGCCTCTGCCATTGCAAGACCAGCAAGAGCAACACGAAGACGAGCTCCAGGCGGCTCATTCATCTGGCCAAAGACAAGACTTGTCTTACCAAGGACACCTGCTTCTTCCATCTCGTAGTAGAGGTCATTACCTTCACGAGTACGCTCACCAACACCGGCAAACACACTGTTTCCGTTATGGAACTTGGCTATGTTGTTAATCAGCTCCTGAATCAGTACCGTTTTACCAACACCAGCTCCAGCAAAAAGACCAGCTTTACCCCCTTTTGTTAATGGAGCAATAAGGTCAATGACCTTAATACCTGTCTCAAGAATCTCAGTCTTGTTTGACTGATCTGCAAGAGCTGGTGGTTCAGCATGAATTGATGCTCTTTTGCCTTTCACTTCCGATTTACCATCAATAGGATGGCCTGTCACATTAAACATACGGCCCTGTGTTTGTTCACCAACAGGCACACTAATAGGCGCGCCGGTAGCTACAACAGCATCACCCCGCTTTAAACCATCAGTACTCGACATTGAGATCGCGCGCACTGTTTTCTGATCAAGATGTTGAGCAACCTCAAGTACAATTGTCTTCTTATTGTGTTCAATCTCTAACGCGTCATACATCGCTGGAAGATTTTCTTTAAATTCAACGTCGACAACAACTCCAACGATCTGGATAATGTGTCCGACGGTCTGTTCTTTACTCATCATATTCTCCTTTATTCACTGAGGGCTTCCACGCCGCCTGATATTTCTGCTAATTCCTGGGTAATCGCACTTTGTCGTGATTTGTTCATGGCAAGCGTAAGATCTTCAACAAGATCACTAGCGTTGTCAGTCGCATTCTTCATTGCAACCATGCGCATACTATATTCACTTGCGCGTGCATCAAGAAGTGATTGAAAGATCTGGGCGCCTACTAATCTATAGGTTGCACTATCAAGCACCGCTTCGGCATTAGGTTCATATAGCGCATCACGGACAGTCGAAGATACTTCCGTTGGCTCAAACCCAGCAGGAAGCACTCTTTTTGTTGTCACTTTCTGGGTGATACTGTTTATAAACTCGGTATAAACGACATCAACAGCGTCAACTTCTTCGCTAGCAAACGTATCAATTGCCGTATCGAGCATGGCTCGCAGCTGGTAGCCCGCAGGACGATCGGGAAGATCTTCGTACACACCGATCACCTCGACGTCTTTCAGACGAGTTGCAAATTGAGCAGCACGACGACCAACTCCGATCGTTATATTAGTAATGCCTTCCTTCTTATCCGAAAGGAGCTCTTTACTGTACGCCTTAAGAACATTACTGTTATATGCGCCCGCAAGGCCTTTATCTGCAGCGATGACAATAAGAAGTCGTGATTTTATAGGACGCTTCTTAAAAAGCGGGTGATTGTCAGTGACACCTTGACTCGCGAAATAGGTAAGTAGCTCATTCGCGGCATGGGTATATGCTGCAGAAGCCTTATCGATATCCTGAGCACGACGCATCTTGCTCGCCGCAACCATTTGCATAGCCTTCGTAATCTGCTTGGTATTTTTTACCGAGCGGATACGTGCTTTTAGTTGCTGTGAAGAACCCATTGCTTAGTCCTTAAAGCCTTTTACGACCGTCTTAGCGACTTTCTCAATCAATCCCAGCGTCTCGTCAGCTGGTTTATCGCCCTTATTGAGAGTACGCATTTCTTCTTTGTGCTCAGTCCATAGTCGTGTAAGAAGAGCTGCTTGAGCTTCTTTAATCTTAACAACAGGGATTGCATCAAAGTGACCCTTGGTCACCACGAAGATACTTGCCACTTGCTCCCAAACACTCATAGGCTGGTATTGATGTTGCTTAAGCAGCTCAGTGAGTCGCTGACCACGATCAATCTGACTCTTTGTTTCTTCATCAAGATCGCTGCCGAACTGCGCAAAGCTCGCAAGCTCGCGGAACTGAGAAAGTCCAAGCTTCAGACCACCACCAACACTTTTAACGGCTTTCGTTTGGGCGTTACCACCAACACGACTCACTGAAAGTCCAGCCGAAATAGCGGGACGAATACCTTGGTAGAAGAGGTCCGTCTCAAGAAAGATCTGGCCATCTGTAATAGAGATAACGTTTGTAGGAATGTACGCACTAATATCACCGGCCTGGGTTTCAATAATAGGAAGAGCAGTCAAACTACCAGCACCAAGATCATCCGAAAGTTTTGCAGAACGCTCAAGAAGGCGAGAGTGAAGATAGAAGACATCTCCAGGATATGCTTCACGTCCCGGTGGACGACGCAAAAGAAGCGACATCTGACGGTACGCAACGGCGTGCTTCGTAAGATCATCATAAATCATTAGAGCATGTTGCTTGTTGTCACGGAAATATTCACCCATTGCTGTACCAGCATATGGAGCAAGATACAGCATAGACGCAGGATCACTTGGACCAGTAGCCACAATAATCGTCTGATCCATAACACCTTCTTGCTTCAAACGATCAACAAGACGAGCGATTTTAGAAAGCTTCTGCCCAATTGCAACATAGACATTGACAACACCAGTCTTCTGCTTTGCCTGGTTAATCATAGTATCAATAACGATCGCAGTCTTACCGGTCTGACGGTCGCCAATAATAAGCTCACGCTGCCCACGACCAACAGGGAACATGGCATCAATTGCCATAATACCAGTCATAAGAGGCTCATGAACCGACTTACGGTGCATCACACCAATTGCTTCACGTTCAACAAGACCCATCTGCTTTGTCTTAATCGCTGGGCCACCGTCAAGCGGACGACCTAGTGGGTCGACTACGCGGCCAAGTAACTCAGGACCAACGGGAACCTCGAGGACAGTGCCCTTAAGACGAACCGTATTACCAGCTGCGACGTTTACGTCACTGCCTAGAAGAACAGCTCCAATTTCGTCTTCCATCAAGTTAAGAGCAAACGCCTCAACGACTCCATTTTTTGTTTCAATCTCGAGCATCTCAGAAAAACCAGCGCTACGAAGTCCGTGTACCCACGCAACACCGTCTCCCATTCTGGTTACAATTCCAACATTCTCGAGTCCTTCAGCCGTCTCTAATCCCGCAATCGCAGCGCGAAGATCTTTGGACAATTCTGTTACTGAGATATCAGCCATATATTCCTCTTCTTTTCCTTATAGTTGTTTCGCCCGCAAGGCAGTTAATTTCCGCTTGATAGTACCGTCAAAACGCCTACTAGGCATGTCGATACGCACCCCTCCAAGAACGGATGCATCGATTGTCTCACGTAGTTGAAGTGAAGACGCACCGACCATTCTACGAATTTCAGTTCGAGCTACGTCGTCGAGCGGGGTTGCGGATGTGATGTCGGCAACAACGATACCACGCTCCTCTAATACATCTTCAATGTCACGTACGAGAAGATCCGCTTCACGTGTCCGTCCTGTCTCAATAAGATACGCAGCTGCTTCTTGAAGCGCTTTACGTGCCGGAACGCCCGCTGTTAGTTTATCGGCGACAAATAACGCCATCTTATGACGTGACACGCGAACAGCCATAGTTACTTAGCTTCCTTTACTGCTGAGACAATAATGGAATTGTCAACCTTAGCAGTAACAGCTTTTCCAAGCACTTTTTCTGTTGCAAGCGCGACAAGATCGATAGTCTCGTTATGAAGACTTTTTTTAGCAGCAACGATGTCCTTCTCGACTTGTGCATGCGCTTCTGCAATAAGACGTTCAGCTCGCTCTTTTGACTTAGCATCCGCTGCATCCATAGCAGCAACAGCCTCCTCTTTTGCAGTTGCGACAATTTCTTTGGCGTCCAAACGAGCCTGCGCGAGAAGCTTCTCGATATTCTTTTGGGCATCTTCAGCTTTTTGCTCAGCTGCTTCTGCGGCCTTTGAGCTGGCCTCAATTTCTGCCTGACGTGTATCAATAGTCTTGATGAGTGGTGGATACACGTATTTGCTCATAAGCCATACTAAAATGGCAAAGCCAATAATCTGGAAAAGGAGCATCTTCCAGTCAAGACCAATTGCAGAAAAAACGTTCGTTGAGTCTGCGGCTGCAAATTGCGTTATCGCGTTCATTCGATCTATCCAATAAACTTAGCAATAATCGCAACAACGATACCGATGATCGCCAAGCTATCACAAAAAACGATAGCTGTAATCATAAGTGTACGGATATCGCTTAATTTTTCTGGATTGCGACCAAACGCGTTTAAGGCACCCATACCAATCAAACCGATACCTGTTGCGGCACCGAGTGCTGGCAATGCGTATGCTAACCCAAATGCTAATTGATTCATTATTATCTCCTTCTTATTTACTTTCGATTATATCATTCTATCTGCGCAGCCTCTGTAGGGTGAGCGTCAGGGGAATGGTCAGTGTGAATTGAGGTTATATCAGGGTGTGCCTCAGTAATACCGTGAGTATCTACGGCTAAGGCAGTAAAGATCACGGTCAAAATAAAGAACACATACGCCTGAACTAGGCCGATAAACAATTCAAATCCCATAAAGAGAGGTAGGGTTACAACAGAGAAGTAGCTTGTTAAAACAGCGATAATCATAAGGAGGATTTCACCGGCGAAACAGTTTCCGAAAAGACGGAGAGAAAGAGCAGAATAGCGTGACACTTCACCTATAAGTTCCAAGAATCCTTCAAAAGAGCCAATAACGTCCTTGAAAGGACTACGCAGATAGCGCTTAACATTGCCAATTGGACCATGCTGACGTATTGCATAGACCTGAACAGTCACGAATGCGATAGCGGTAATAGCAAACGTGAAGTTGACATCTGCCGCAATGCTCCTCAAAACAGGCACTCCTTTATATGTAACCGTATCAAGTCCAGGAAGAACACTCATCCAATACGAAATGAGAACGTAGAAAAATAAAGTAATTGCAAGTGGGGTAATGCGGCGAGCCAGCTTCTTATCAGCAATAACACTACTAATCTGGTTAACAATACCTTCAAAGGCCCACTGCATAAAACCAACAAAACGATTATATCGTCCACGTCGTATCATCTGCGATACGTATACGAAGACGGCAATAAAGATAAGGAGGCTAATAGTACCCGTAACCATCGCGTTCGTAACGTTGAAGCCTGACACAGTAAATAATGTCTGTGCTGCTAGACTAATGTGAATATCGAGTGCTGCAAAACTATTAATCATTTTTTATTAACCCTTTTGATTTGACGTCTAACAAGTACATAGGCAAGATACGATCCTACAAGCAAGCCAAGGATCATTATCCAAGGTGTTGTATGAAGTCTTCGATCAGCAAGGAGGCCTAGAATGAGTAATCCGATAGTCGGTATAAACATTCGCCATGTTGTGTCTGCGATGGTGCCTAGCAATAAAATAACCGTCGATATTGCCGGCGGCGTCTTCCTGTCATCGCCCTCGCTTGGTGATGTGCTCATGTACTTATATACTATAGCAGTAGATAAGGAATTTGCCAATATATGCCGCGCCACAATCATACATCAAAACATCGGCCATTTTCATTCACCAATCACTGCGCTCATAAGCGTAAATATCCTGATGAAAAACAAGCGCAGAACGCTGCAGAACTTCAAATGCTGTTTAAACCTGGACTAGAGCTTTCAGTGTATCAGTGTGAGCTCTGTACTAAGTGGCATCTCACACGTCAAGCAGACCGGCAAGATCACAGCTAGAAGACCGCAGTAGGCAACAGGTTAGTGTAACGATTTGCCTTCGGAATTGAGCTGTTTGTCGTCGTACCATCACCTAGTTGGCCATTACTGTTGTTACCGACCGTAAAGACCTTCTGATCGGTCGTAAAGATAACCGATGTTCCATACCCAATCTGAACTTGTTGAGCCTTCTCGACCACACCGTCTATTGACTGCATTGCTACTGGCGTAGAGCGGTTTGTCGTCGTACCATCACCTAGTTGGCCATAATTATTAGCGCCTGCGCCATACACTTTCCCATCACTTCCAATCACGAGAGTGTCAAGCGAGTAGATTCCCGGAGCTCCAAGGGGTCCATACGACGTATTGTAAATATCTTTAGCCGTAACACCATTTGGAAGGATAAACTGCACAGGGTATGGCTGATATTTTGAAGTCTTTCCGTTACCGAGCTGACCTACATTATTAAGTCCCGCGCTCCAAACCTGACCGTTACTCGTCAGTACCGTTACAAACCATTGGTCAGTCCAGACCTTTACGGCAGTACCGGCACCTGCAGGAAGCGCAAAGTTAACAAAGTTCGAAACGGCAGGCAACGACCACACCTGCGGTCCCGTTTGGTTGCAAGGATATAGCCACAGCGTCACTCCATCTCCTGTTTTATTATCTAGACAGTGTCCACTTTGCGGATTATAGATAGAGTTATCATCACGTAACTGCCATGTCTGCGGTCCCGTTTGGTTGCAGGTATACAGCTGAAGATTCGTGCCATCTCCGTTATTGTTATCGAGGCACTTATTAACAGCAGGAGCATAAATCGATCCATCGCTCCGGAACTGCCACTGTTGATTAGCATTACCGAGACACGAATACAACTGAACACTCGTCCCTGAACCATTCACATCATCAATACATTTACTAACATTCGCGTTATATATCGGAATCTTATCTCCAGCGAGCTCACCGTATGCATTACTTCCAGATTCCTTAAGGCCGCCACTGTCATCTACGACATATAGTGTGTCACCATCAGTGAACACCTGAGTAGCCTTCGGTTGACCAGTATTTCCCCATGTTCCAAGCTGCGTGGGAGTAGAAGAAGCCGTCGTTGTCCCGTTACCAAACTGTCCAAAATTATTCCAACCCCAACCATACACTGCGCCACCACTCATTCTCAAGAAAGCTATCCAGCCATCTGCAGTAAGGTTGGACGTTGGTATAGTATTAAGATTGCTCGTCGTTGGAGTTGGTAAAAGTACCCGGGTATACGATGAATAATTCGAACAACCTGAGATAGTGTTACCATTCCCTAAAATGCCATTGTTACATGCTCCAGCCGCATACACATAGCCATCCGCTGTCGTTACCCAAGTTGTATTACCTAGTGTCGATACATATTGAGCAGTCTTTCCGGCAGGCAAGGCAAACTGTACTGGAGTCGAGGAGGCAGAAGTCGAACTATTACCAAGTTGCCCCGCCCAGTTAGAGCCAGCGCCATAAACAGTACCATTATTTGTAATAACGTACATATTTACTCCATTAGATAGGAAATTGGTGGCAATCGAGGCCGGAATATTACCATTCGGTAATTGGAAAACAGTAGGAACGACAGTATTAGAGGTTGTTCCATTACCAAGCTGCCCATCAGCATTAAGTCCAGCAGCTTTCAACGTACCATCAGAAGCGATAGTCGCAAAGAAGGCTCCGAGTATGCCATTACCATATCCAGCCGAATACCCGAACGCTACGGTACTAAAACTGAGGCTTGTGCCAGCTTGCGCATTAGTCGCAGCGTTATACGAGCGCCAAATACTGCTCGAATTGGAACCACGCAGAAGATCAACCTCAGACACCACAGAGATCTTAATTGATGTTGGATCTGATTGCACTGCGCTGACAGTAAACGTTGTTTGTAGGGTTGACGTTTGTTCTACGTACGCCGAACCCCCGGTTTGCGTGATACCATCACAGGCAAGATTCGGCTTCAGTTGTGCACCGTTTGCCATCCAAGGTGCCGTATTATTATTACTCTTAATGCAGGCAAGGGCATACGTAGCCCCGGATTCAGCAGCCTCTCTAGCGAGCTGGGTATAGTATTGGCTATCCATGGCCGATTGTGTTGATATTGCTGCTGATACAGCGGAAAGCAAGACTATGATCATAACAACCGAGGCAATTAATATCGTCGGAAGAGCAAATCCACGATTCGTTTTTTCGCTTAGCATCATTTATACTAGTTATAAAGCATAAACAATACATAATCAATCATTTGGTGTATACTATACAGTGTATAGCAAGGGAGATGTCATGAGCGAAGATACAGTAAAAAACGACAATAATTCACAAATCATTATTTATAGCACTACATGGTGTGCCTTCTGCAAGACTGAAAAACAGTGGCTCGACAAATTAGGCATTGCTTACGTCGAAAAAGATATCGAAGAAGACAAAGCAGCCTACGAGGAGCTAATGAGCAAAAACGGCGGCGCATACCAAGGTGTCCCAGTTACTGACGTTGCTGGTGATCTTGTTCTTGGATTTGATCGCCTCAAGATCGATGGCCTCATAAAAGCGAAGGGTATTATGCCAACAGTTGCCGCAGCGTAGCAAACACCTCTAGTAATAAAACAACCAGGCAACTCCTGGTTGTTTTATTTATGCTGCACCAACCTGGATAACTTCGCCACCAAGCGAGTCGCGGAAATAGCCGTCATGACTTACATAAAGGACAGCACCTGAATAACGAGCAAGCGCTGTTTCAAGTTCTTCGATACTTGGAAGATCCAAGTGATTTGTTGGCTCATCTAGAATGAGAAGCTGTGGGTCATTAGCGAGCATGGAAATAAGTTGAAAACGCGCTTTCTGGCCACCACTCAGCCGAGATAACGGCACTTTTCCATCACCCTCGTTAAAGAGATAGTCGCTCATTAAACTGCGGATCTTTGAAATACTAATCGGTAGATCGCGGTCAAGATACATTTTTTCAATAGCATCCTGCAAGGGAAGATCAAAATACGTAGGAGCGACTTCCTGTTCATAGACGCCAATACGAATATGAGCGTCTAAGGTGATATCACCAGCAAATTTCTTTATACCACTCGCTTCGATATCCTTATGGCCTAGCAAAGCCTTAATGAGAGTTGTCTTACCGGCTCCATTACGACCACGAAGTTCCATAGCTTCACCCTCACGAAGGTCGATATTAATATCATGAAAGAGGGGAGTGTCTCCATAGCCAAGCGACAATCCTTTGGCATTCACAAGAACATGCTTACTCCTAGATTCTTCAGATTTTAGATTCATACGAATGTTTTTCGCTTTAAACTTGTCATATTGAGCGGCAACCTTATAGTTTAGGTTTTCCGCCGATTCTTTATCTATCCAAAATGTCGGCTTTTCCTTTGCTTGTAATTCCGCTAGCTCCTTACGAGAAACTTCTTCGAGACGTTTAAACTTTTGAATTGTACCAGGGTTACGAGATTTTTCCTTGAGCCTTTGATAATCAAGCACTTTTCCCTTTAAGTTCACAATGCGCTTTTCGATCATCTCAAACTCATTCATCTGGCTACCTGTACTAACAGCGTTCTGCTTGAGGTATGCATCATAGTTACCTTTATAACTGACGCTCTCACCGTCTTTAAGCTCGATAATTCTGTCAACCTCGTGCAGTACATCACGATCGTGCGTGATAACAAGCATTGCCTCACGCGCTGATTTCAGCCAATCGATAAATTGCGCTTTCGCAATGTAATCCATGTGGTTAGTTGGCTCATCGACGAGAGCAAGTTGAGCTTGTGAGTGCATAATTTTAATTACCTCAACAAGACGCTTCTGGCCGCCTGAAAGACTCGTAAACTGACGATGCGCAACTCCTGGCAACTGAAAGTTATCTAACTCACGCTCAATCTGTTCCTCAATCTGATAGAAACCTTTATCATCAAAACGCATAAGCGCCTGTGTATACTCATCAATCTTCTTCATATCATCACCCATCGTTTCAGGGTATGTCTCCATAACATGACTTAACTGGCTATACTCGGGTAGACCAGAAAGAACATACTGCAAAACTGTCGTATCACCGAGAGCGTGGTGTTCTTGCTTTGTTGCAACGACAACTGTCCCTCGTTTATATATAACATCACCGGTAAAATCTTTGTCTTCACCAGTCAAAATGCCGAAAAGGGTAGACTTGCCAACACCATTACGGCCCACAACACCAACTTTCTCACCATCATCAATTGAGAATTTGATACCACTCATCAAGACCTTTGGTCCAAAGCTTTTTTCAGTAACAGTAATATCAGCAATCATGCTTAACGATTATAGCACGATCACCCCTATACACCAGGGAGGGTGTACTATCGATAGAAAAACTACAAGTTATAGTGCTTAATGATCTTTTCAGCAACCTCAGTAGGTGAAAGATGGGAATTATCGATAACACAATGCTCTCGGCCCTCGAATGTCCTTAGTGATTCCTTACCCCCGTCAACAACCTCACGCCATCGTTCGGTTGTATCTATCTTTTTACCTCTTCGGGATTCATCTATGACTCGTTTGAGAAGCACTTCTCGAGATGGAAGGAGGTGCACAAGCAGCACGCTACCGTTTGCATGTTCGACTGCAGTTATGGTTTGATTAATAAAATCATCCATTCCTGTAGCGAGTGGAGCATACGTAGCAATGAGATTCACTCCTGCTTTAGACGCTGCAGCAAATACATCGATGCGAATCTTCTTACCTATATCGCTTCTGACTTGGTCAAATGCTGGATTACTCCTAGGAAAAATTTCACTAATATAATCTGTCGCTTTGTGATTATCGAACAATACATACTTTTTGAGTTTTGATACTTCTGTCGCAACAGTTAGCTTTCCAGCTGCCGGTGGCCCATATACCAAGATAAGATTCATAAATGTAGCAAGTGTTAGTCTCGTTTTTTATGACGAGTATCGTACTCGACGACAGCATCTTCGTATATCTTAATAAGCTTTTGGGCTTGTCGTTTTTCAGTAAATTTCTTTGCAGCAGCACGGCCTGCTTGACCGTATTCTTCTCGCTTCTTTGGATGCTCGAAAAGATCTACGATGATCCCAGCGAGGCTTTCGACAGTATCTTCTGCATACTCACCGTTCACACCAGGCCTGACCACCTCAGATACCTCTTTGTCAATAAGTATCAAAGGAAGACCAGCGAGTGCAGCTTCATGAACAACCCAGCCTTGAGTGTCGGTAAGAGAAGGGAAGACGAAGATGTTCATTGCAGCATAAGCAACGCCCAAATGTTCACGTTGCAAAGCGCCCGTAAAAGTAATGCGATCCGGATTTGCAGAAGCAGCAGCAGACGCTTCAAGAACTTTTCTATGATCAAAATCACCGACAAAAAGAAGACGAGCGCGAGGGCGCTTAGCGGCGACCGCTTCAAGAACAGGAATAAGCATGTCGAGGTTCTTTTCAGCACCAAGTCGACCGACAAACCCAAAGACTTCGTCGTTTTCGTCGATATTCCAAGCCTTTCTAAAATCTGTCAGTTCCTGATCTGTTGGAGGAGCAATCTGATCAACTCCATTTGGCAAAAGAGTCACTTCGTACTTATAGTTTTCTTCTTTTTGCCAACTCTCAAGCTGCATTTTACTCTTACGACTCAACGCGATGACAGCGTCACACTTACTATAGATAAGTGTGATTGCACCTTCTACAATATCAATATTCCACTGTACGCGCTCTCGTCGTGGACGATACATTTTCATAATTTCGCGGATATCCTTGCCATTTACCTTCACGATAAATGGAATCAATGCCATAAGCGCAAGTATCCCGGGAAGCAACGTACCATCCTTATAATGCTCAACATATTGGCGAAGATCAGTACAGTGCTGCGCAATAAGCGGCGTATCTGTCTTAATTGCAGCATATACACCCATCATACCTACCTGACCAGGAGTGAAAAAGTGAATGACATCAAGCTCAAGTTCTCGTACCTGAGACAAAACTCGAGGTGGGAAGAAGAGACTCGTGTCATAATCATCATAAAAGGCCCCTTTAACGCTAGGAAAGCGAATGACGTGTTCATCTTCTGAGAATTCAGCTGCATGCCTATTTGCATGAATTGATCGGGCTGGACAAAAAATGTAAACTTCGTGTCCTTCAGCTTCAAGATGTTTTTTAAGTGATTCTACAACAAAAACAATGCCATTGATGGATGGTCGGTACGTGTCAGTAAAAAGGCCTATTCGCATATCGCTACTTATTATAGCAGCTGACGATACAATTTAACGAGCCGCTCAGCTGCATTTTTACTATCGAATCGATCGGCGACTTTTTTCGTCTTCTTCTGTTGTGACTGATAAAATTTCTTATCATTCCGAAGTTTTACAATGGCGTTTGCAAATGTCCCGTCATCACAACGAATAACATCGTTCTTGAAGGTGTCATCATATTCGACTATATCCCTCACGACAATAGGTAACCCAGCTCCGGCAGCTTCAAGAACACACATTGGATGATTTTCTTGTTCAGCAGGGAGACAGAAAGCATCAGCTGCAGCTAGATACTCGGCAACTTGTTCATGCGGCAAGATACCCACTAGCTTCAGGTTTTTTGGCGCACTATTCATCAATTTCTGCATCGCATGGTAATCGGCACCTAATTGCTTAAAGGGAATACCACCGATCCACACAAACGTAATGTCTGGCAACTGCTTAGCCATCTCAACAAACACATCGAGACGTTTGCGGGGTTGTATCTGTCCTACGCCCAGTACCATGAAGTCACTCTTTTTGAGTGCTAGTTTTTTGCGGGCATCTGACTTGTACTGTGCGGTAAATGCGTATCGGCTCATATCAATAGTATTATAGAAAACCTCGATCTTCTCCTTTGGAACATGCAACTCTTCCTGAAGTACTTCGGAAACCTTTCCTGAGACAGCAAGGACCTTATCGGCCTTATTGTAGTACCAACGCATATAAAGACGCATAGCAGGCATCCAGTAGCGAGCTCCTATGATCGAACCGATAAGAGAAGCTGGAACAACATGAGCAGAGAACACCTTCTTGGGACCTCGTTGGAGTGCTTTACGAAAAGCATACATACCAAACGTATGAAGATGAATAATGTTCGCATCAACTCTCTCTTTAAACTTACCGCGTATTACCTCAACATCCTTACGCTTCTCAAGCGCTTCAGCCATTTCAACATATGCCGTATGGACACCGTGCCCTTGCACGTAGATATCACTTTCAGACACCATATTAACGCTAATTTTTTTCATTACACTACAGTGTAGCACAACAGGGCCGATGACATATAAGCCGCTAGATGACAGCAGCCCCACATCCTTGCGAATGCGGGGCTGAGCCTGACAGAAAAACGAATGCCAGTCCTTAGATGCCGATTTGCCGAATCAGATCGCGTACGATCATCAACTCGTGATACGCAAGTCTGGTAACATCTACAAGCTGTAGACGTATGACGAGCTGATGCTTCTGAAGCCTATCGACAGGCGTGTCCGACACAGTGTCGACGGGTCCATACTCGTACAGTCGACCATTCCCACCGAGGTACAGCGTACTCTGGCCAGATAATGGACCCACCCTGACGTCACGGAAGTCCCCCAAGGGGAATAGGTGAATTCTTCTGCCGGAGACGATACCCGTCGGGAGTTCACCGTCAAACATATCGTTCATGTGAGGAGTAAGTCCATACACTTCGCGTTGAACCTGCTCGCATAGTTTCGTCCGCGCCGCCTCCATCTCGAAGTGAATACGTGAAAGAGCCTGCCTGGCTAGCCCAGTTCGGTTCATACGGATACCTTTCCTAATCGCGCACTGTCAGACTCCGCGCTATCGGAGCGACGAGTGCAACTAATCACTTCACGATAGAACAGAATATTATTTAATAATTTAAATTTAAAATTGTCAATATAAAGACCTCGGTACTGTCCCTCATAATGGGCAGTGGTGATAGCATTTCCGAGTCTTTTCGCCATTCTTCATAGTGACTTAAGGCCCTGGACTCGAATGAGTCGCAGGGCCTTGGCTCCACTCTCTCCGATCGGTTCTGGTCTGACATGGACCTCGGATACGCACCATTCAGCGGTGCTTCCGGTCCTTGATTGCAGCGTAGACACAGACGCCGATGCAGATTGTGAAGATGATGCCGGCGAAGATTCCACCAGCAACGAGGATCTGAGCACCGTTGAGATGCCCGGTCTTAGGCGAGACCGAAGACACGGACTCGACCACATAGGGCATGATTTGCGAATGGCTCATAGTATCTTTCCATTTCGGAGCATTTCTGCTCGGACGAGTATGGATCTTCATAATTATAATATATATTATAATATTTGTCAATACTCTATTCGACGTACAGCAAGCATACACAGCATCATCTCGAATGGTTACTTATTATTAAGGGATAGTCACTATAGCTTCGTGAACATGTTTTCGCTCAACCTTTCCAATGACGCCACTCGAATTTAGCTTAATTCGGTATCTTACTTAATGCGCTAACAGATAAAACAGTGCGTATAATAAGACGAGCAACCCTCTGTGGCGACTCAATAGGCATAAGGTGTCCTCCTTTAAGGTAGAGTACTTGGGTACTACCAAATACGTCTTCCATATCCAGAGAATCTCGCTGAGCGGGAATGGTGTCCGATAACGCACAGACAACTAGAGAGACTCGGTTGTTCAGCGCATGACTATAGCCCGATTTATCAAGTAACAGTTCCGTAAGTTCGGATTGATACACGACTTGTTTATAGCTCGATATGTGACGACCCACCCAACGGACTCTTCGATACGCGTCCCTTGTTCGTATCTTACACAGCGTCACACCCCTTAAAATCACCAATGGACGCCAATTATAAATATGTGCCCAGACTCTCTTTTCGCTTACGATCATCTTTGCATATGCTCTATACGCCTCGCTAGGCAGGGGGACAGGATTTAAAAGTATCACTTTTCGGGTTTTTAACACCATCTCACTAACGACCGCAGAACAACCGAAAGAATGAGCACAAACAACCGCCGTTTGGCCCATCTCAACTTCAATATGCTTGAGTGTTCGCTCAAACCACTCCTGTAAGTCTGTGATGTCGCTAAGGGGAATGATATCAGTCAGACCATGTCCTGGAATTTCAACAATTGCTAGTCGAAAGTGGGGACTCAGTTCCACAGCAAGCGGGACAAGACCGGTAAAATCTCCGCCAATACCGTGAACAAGCACAATAAGCGGCTTAGTATCATCAATTCCTTTGGTATAGTGCACGCTTGTGCTATAGGCACCATCTTTAATAGTCTTTTTCAACAAGTGCGTCTTTGACCACTTCGAATAATCCATATATCTCACTATACAAAAGAACTAGCTTTATTCAATGAATAGCGACACGGTTCATCAGATACGCTATACTAGTAGCTAACTATGGCACAAAAGAAAAAAAAGCTACTCACAAAAGCCGTTGTTAATCGACGAGCTCGATTTGATTATGAGCTGGGCGATGAGATCATTGCAGGGCTTGTTCTAACAGGACCTGAGACACGAGCTGCGCGAGATGGACATATTCAGCTCAAAGGTGCCTTCGTGACAATCCGTAACAATGAGTTATGGCTCAATAATGCTAGCTTCAGCCTAAAACTGCAGCAACGCGGTCTTCCGAACGCTCACAGTGTTGACACAAGTCCTCGTAAATTACTCGTCAGCCGCAAACAGATCAATGCCTTCGCGGTCCGCAAAAAAGAAGGGATGACCATCGTGCCAACGAAACTTCTTACAACGGGACGATTCATTAAGATCGTCATTGCGCTCGGTAAAGGTAAAAAGAACTACGATAAGCGCGAGACACTCAAACGACGAGATCAAGAGCGTGATGCTCGACAAGCTATCAAGCGAGCATAGGGTATAGATGCTACACCCTATCAAGCCACCCCATTTTAATCCTGATTTCCAAGTTGTTAGCCTGTATCTTGAATATGATGACAAAATATTGCTACTGCACAGACTCCCCCATAAATCACAGGGGAGTAAATGGGGTGTTCCCGCCGGCAAACGTAACTCCGATGAAGAATTGACTGAAGCACTCGCGCGTGAAACCTTCGAAGAAACAGGCTTCGTGATCAATGTAGCAGATGTCAGCTATAGTAAGAGTGTCTATGTAACACATCCTGAACATTCGTTCATTTACCATATGTACCACCTAAAACTCATTGAAGAACCGTCAGTGAAAATCAGTCCGTCTGAACACCAGTCATTTCAGTGGGTGAGTCCAACGGATGCCTTGAGCATGAATCTCGTTGATGATTTAGATACCTGTATCACTATGTTCTATCACAGATAGAACTACAGCAACAGGGGTCTACCGTGGTATACTAGGTCGTATGAAGCTCTACTCATGGAATGTTAATGGTATACGATCCGTTGATTCTAAAGGTGCACTTGCCACCTTTATTAACAAAGAACAACCCGATGTTGTTTGCTTTCAAGAAACGAAGGCTCATGAAACACAAATTGACCTGGAATTTCCTGAATATAGAAAATATTGGAATTCAGCAGCGAAAAAAGGATACTCGGGTACGGCCATTTGGACAAAGATTGAACCAGTAAATGTCATTTACAATCTTCCTGAGGAGCTAGTAACCAAATACAAACTTGATAGCGATGCGTATGGTAACCCTTCAACCGAGGGCCGCGTTCTTACGCTTGAATTTGAAAAATTCTTTCTTACTACTGTCTATACGCCAAATAGTAAGGGAGATCTTACACGACTCAGTCTAAGGGACAAACAATGGGATCCTGCCTTCTTGGAATATATGAGCGACTTGAACAAAAAGAAACCGGCTATCTTCTGTGGTGATCTTAACGTTGCCCATACCGAGTTAGACCTTGCCAACCCCAAACCTAACATTGGCAAACATGGCTTTACAAATGAAGAACGTGCTGGCTTCGATAAAATGCTTGCCGCAGGTTTTGTCGACACCTTACGCCTTTTCAATAAGGAACCTGCTCAATATACCTGGTGGACCCATTGGGCAAATGCTCGAGCTCGTAACATCGGCTGGCGTATCGACTATTTCGTGGCAAGTAGCTCAATGAAACCAGCAGTCGAAAAAGCCGCTATTCATCCGGATATCCTCGGCTCAGACCACTGTCCGATTAGCGTAACACTTAATATGGAGACACTCTAGAATGCCAGCACCAGCACAACAAAAAGTAACGATCGAAGAACTTAATCAAATTATTTACGATTACATGGAAGCTCGAGATTGGCATAAAAATCCCACACGTGGACTTGCTATCTCACTTGCACTCGAAGCAAACGAACTCCTCGAACATTATCAATGGAGCGACGTTGCCGTTGGAGGTAATGAGGCGGTTGGTGATGAGCTTGCGGATGTGCTTATCTACGCAATCCAGATCGCACAGAGGAATCATATCGACATCGTGGAGCACATTTACCACAAACTCGAAAAGTCCGCGATTAAGTACCCTGCGGTTGATTTCAAGGGAAAGAGCGGCGCCGAAAGAACAGAGACCTGGTTAAAAAATAAAACTAATTACCAGAAAGATGGCCTCTAAGAAGCCTCTACATAAACTGCATGGATATGCATCCTTATTGGCGCAAACAAACGCCAGAAAAGCCTCTGTTTCCCGATGTCGAATGGTCGAAACCAGAACAGCGGTCACTTTCAGGTAGGCTTGGTATTGTTGGTGGTAACAAGTTAGGATTTGCAGGAGTTGCCGAAAGTTATAGTACAGCTCTCTCTACCGGGGTAGGGGAAGTGCGAGTCCTCCTCCCGGACGTACTCCGTAAAACAATCCCAACAACCATAACGGATACCCTGTTTGGTGCGACGAACCCGTCAGGTAGCCTTGCCAAGGAAGCATCGACAGAAATGCATGCCCTAGGGAATTGGGCGCAAGAGATACTTATGGTGGGAGACGCGGGCCGCAACAGTGAAACAGCAATCCTCTATGAAGATTTTTTACAAGATTATAAAGGTCAACTCACTATTACGAGAGATGCCTTTGATCTTATCAAGAACAGTGCACAAACAATCGTAGATCGACCAAGCACGTTGCTCGTCATCTCATTTGCTCAATTGCAAAAACTCTTCCAGGCTGTCTATTATCCCAAAATACTTACATTTAGTATGCAACTCACAAGTCTCGTTGAAGCAATACACAAGTTCACCATCACCTATCCCATCGGGATTATGGTGCTTCATAAGGAGTACCTACTTGTTGCAGAGGGTGGCGAAGTCACAAGCACTGAATGGCAAAATCCAATGGCAATATGGCGAGGAAGTGTTGCAACAAGGGCGGCAAGCTACTGGCTCTGGAATCCACAGTCAGCCTTAAAAGCAGCCACGGCAAGTATAGCAAAACACGAAGGGTCATAGCCAATGTCAGAGTCTCTCCGCTCGAACACCGAATTAGGCAAAGACCGTGATGCACTCATTGGCAAGCCACATAAACTATCCGATGAGCGAATACCTGAAGGATATTCACTCTTCAGACGGGATGTTCAGCTTCTCAATGGTAACTGGGAACCAGCGTTCTATTCCACTCGATCAGATTTGCGAGTCGATCCTGATGCCTGGGAACGAGTAGCGCCATCAATAATCGAGGGATTTGCTTGGGTACTTCAGGTTATTGATTTTCAAGATAACGAAACTGCAGATGACGACAGAACCCAAGAGGTAGGCAACATAATGAGTTATGCAATGTCACAAGGCCTCACCGAAGAACAAGTAGTACAATGCTTTCGAGATGGTTTTGCTATCGCATTCACAACCAAAGAGATGTCACGATAATAAATTAGAGCTAGATTGCTCCAATGATACCAGCTTTCCCTTGGCTCCTACATTTAAATGCTATATCATCATCAAGCATGTTAGGCAAGAATAACTACATAACCGTGGTGTCAGCAACAACCCTTGAAGAAGGGGCTTATTTGGCTGGTCTTGTCATTACTTAAAGAACTCACAATGTATCTAAAATAGTTTCACACTATCCAGTAACCAGCCATGTAGCTGGTTTTTTGTGAAGCAAGGTTTTGCGTGAAGCATCATAATGGATATTTTAGTAATGAAAAGAAACAAGAACAGGAATGGAAAAGGGAACATAGGGCAGGGGGATTCAAATGCTCGCATTGTAGACTGTGGGTAGTTATTAATAGCTATATGGGTACTATCAATCGTAATCACTGCACTATTTGTTTGTGGTCTAAGCATGTCGATGGAAGCAAAGGAGATCGCAGAGTCGACTGTCATGGCGGCATGAAGCCGATTGCGCTCACCTTTAAACGCGAAGGATGGGGAAGGCAAGGAGAGATTATGCTTGTACATGAGTGTGCATGGTGTCACGTCGTATCAATTAATCGGATTGCCGGCGATGACGACAATGAAAAGATACTATCTATTCTAGATGATTCAATCTCCAATCAACATTTACGCAATGAACTAAGAAAGAAGGGGATTATAATACTTATTGCAAGTGACCGAGGTGAAGTGAGTACTCAGTTGTTCGGCAGACAGTAGATATAACAAAAAGACTTCCATACGAAGTCTTTAAGTACAACCCTTATGGTACACCGTCGTGCATGAAGTTAGAACGATATTACTAAACCACTCGGCTATCCAATGAGCGTCAAGAGATCAAGAACACACGTCCTCATACACATGCACTCCTACATAGTTTATTGGCGGGAATGCTAGTCATACGTTATCCATATGCCATTACAGTTAACGTGATCCACGCTGAGGTGATCAGGAAGTAATCACACCTTCAGTAGCCGTGATCCCCGAGGATGTTCAGGTGAAAGACATACGCTAGATAGCCGACCGGCTGATCGACGTTCTGGAACCAGGATGTGGAATCAGTACCGCACACCTCGTGTCCTGCGAACGGCGAACCACTCGCATCCACGTCCACGAAATTAAGCTGACTGTCGTCGTAGTCCGTGTTCAGCTGCTTGACGCCGGTGACGCTGTCTGAGATCTTCTCGTCGAGCGCCGCAACTAGATCATGCGCTCCCTGAGCATTCGCCCAAGGGGATATAGGAACCTGCGAGACATCGTTGTACAGGTGCATCACCAGGATCAGTCGACGCTTTGACTGGCCCCGTCTGCGGATAGTCAAGCATGTAGACATTGGCGTACAAATTAACCCTACAGGATTATCGATAAGCGCTAATCTGTCCTTTTCTAATTGCTAATGCTAATATTATTCCATGACGGTTACACCCCCACGCAATGAAAAGAAAGATCTGAACAAAACAACCTCGAAGAATCCTTCGCCAATCACTGCAATTCTTGTAGTAATTGGCATTATAGTATGTGCATTGCTTGTATGGTGGTTTTGCTTCAATGGCGTTTCACTCTACAGCGGGGATAAAAGCGGTATCCAGACGGATATTCAAGCATTACTCGATAAGGTGCAGGCACCTTCGGGCAAACAGCTCTACTCAGAAGTTGTCGACTTAGGGTGTGACGATAGAAACTCAGTAGGTCTTGAGACGGTAATTCACTGCGATTTTGCTGGCTACAAATATTATGAAAGTCAAGGTGACATAAGTTCAGGTTTGCAGTCTTTTGATAAAGTACTCACAAATGAGGGCTGGATAAGCTATGGTGGCGCACCTCGAGCTGATAATAGCTCCTCAACCTCCTATATACACACCGGCTCTAATTCAGTAGCCGTTATCGAATCAAATTCACTTCCTAGTATTACTCCGCTAGATATACAAAACTTAATAAAAACCGGAAAGATCTCCCCTGACCCTGGCCAAACCGTATTCGGCGTACGTATTACTGAACCTTACTGGTCTTGTAGGGGTGGTACTTTATTGCAACTACCATGCCATTTTCCTCCAGGTAAAATCAATTAGAGAGACAGGTGGATATGAAGAAGTCCCCGACCTTGAACCGCTCACGCAGTACAAGGTCGGGGACTGTTGACTCTCCTGTTAAATCCGTCTAGCCGGCGCTGATCGCTGCTCCGACGATTGCACCAAACCCATCGTTCTGTCCGAGGACGTTCGGATGAAGTGCATACGCCGGGTTGATGTTGAGAATCGCCTGGTCTACGTTCTGGAACCAGGATGTGGAATCAGTACCGCACACCTCGTGTCCTGCGAACGGCGAACCACTCGCATCCACGTCCACGAAGTGGAGCCGCGCGAAGTAGTCCGGGTTCATCGCGCGAACGGCGTTGACGCTCGCGACGATCTTCTCGTCGAGCTGAACCAGGAGAGCGTGCGCACCCTGAGCGTTACCCCAGGGCTCGGCGCCCGCGTACAGGTAGGGACACCTGCTGTCGATCGCATCGGTCGTCGCCTTGACGGGCACCATTTGCGGGTAGTCCACCACGTAGACCTCGGCGTTTGGTGCGTCAGTCAAGATGGTGCTGTAGGTGGTGTTCAACGCGCCCGGAAGCGTGTTGTTGATCAGGCTGATCGACGTGTTGTACGCATCACTTCCGACATCACAGTACGTGAGAACGCACGCCATCGCGAAGTCCTTGAACTTGACATCGTTCCCACCGATAGTAATGGTCACGACCTTAGTAGCGTCGTTCAAGACCTTCACCTGTGCGGGCTCGTTGTACTGTCCGCTAGTGAGGACATTATCTGTCGTCGCGCCCGAACACGATGTGAAGTCGGTTAGACTCAGTGTCGAGGAGGTCTGGCTCACCCATTCGGGGTAAGCATTACTGCTCCGGTGACACTGATTCCCGCCAGAGATGTCGGTCGGCGAGAAGAACGGAGCATCACTCTCTCCACTAGAGAACGAATCCCCCATCGCCACGTACTGGAGCTTGGTGCTCGTGTACGTGGCAAAGCCGCCCGTGTCCTTGACGGCAGTCCCGAACCTCGACGGCAGTTGGATCTTGTGAATCCACCCGTCGATACTAGTGCTAGCCGAACTCGGACACTGGCTGCTGTCGTGGCAGATGAACGAATACAAGTACCCGCCAGCGATGTCGCTACGCGTGACTCGCGGACTAGGGTGGTCAATGTCGACTCCCATGGAGAAGATGTTGCTGACCGCGCCGGTTGACCCGTCAATGTAATCGACGGACATGCCCGCGGACATCCACCCGCTGGTATAGAACTGACGGATCGTGACGGCGTTGCCGCTCTGGTCCTGCCAGTATCCGTCGTTGTAGGAGTAGTAGGCGCTCGACGGCCGGGGCACGGTGACCGAAGTCCCCGTGACACTAGTCGTCGTGAAGTGGAACGTCGTCGCTGAATCGTGAGAGTCATATGCGACGAGCGACCCATTACCGCCGACCGTGTATGACACGCTCGGGTTGCATCCTAGACCGCTCGCGCCGACATAGCTGTCGCCGTTCGGGTCGTGGTACGCGAGGAACGTGTCGGTCATCGAACCGGTGCACGCACCGACTGCAAAGACGCGACCGTCAGCGTTGGCGTACGTTGCTCCGAAGTTTCCAAGGGAACTCGGGAACTGGTAGCCCGCCGACGTGTTCTCCGTCCCGTCGTAGCCGAACTGCCGAAGCAGCCCAGTGGTATCGACGGTCACGATGTGGTCGCCGTAGACCCACACCCGATCGCCCTTCTGGGAATCGGTGGTAGTGAGCTGCTGCTTGAACAGCACGTGACCATCGACGCCACTGACACCCGTGAGGTACGTGGCACACCCAGGGTTGGCCTGTTGCACGAGTCCGTAGACGTTGCCGTCGCTTCCCTGGGATGCGTTGGTCATCATCTCGTCGTGCGACTCGCTGCCCCAGGTGCTCATGGAACTGCACACGGGGTCGCTCTGATTGCCGAGATCGGTCGACCAGAGCGCTCTGCCGTTCTTCATGGCGACGAACGTCAGCGTGTTGTAGCCCGCGCTGTCTTCGGAGATATGGGTCGTGTAGAACGTCCCATCCGCCGTAGCCAAGCCTTGACCACTGCACGAGATGCCCTCATGCGGCGGCGAAGCTGTTCCGACGCCGGACGTGGGCAGCGAACTTGCGTTCACGCCCGCGTAGATGTACTGGAACGACGTAGCTTGCTGCGAGCCGCCGCAGTTGGTGAGCGACATGGTGTCGTTACCGAACGTCGTGATCCCAGTGGGCAGCATGGTGGTCACGAGGTGACGCGGCCAGGTCGAGGCTTCCGCCGACATGTCGGCGTGGGCCGTCCCCGAAGGGACGAACCCGAGCACTGACATCGCCAAGCTCAGCGCCGCGAGCAGTACTGTTGCCCGACGTGTGCGTCTTTGAGGACGCATGGGTTTCACCATCTTTCTTTACTAGTTCCGAATTATGAACGTGCGGAGACGAAAGAGGGTGCCCGTACGCCATACGGCGTAGACCACCCTCGATGATGTCTCTTGTGACTGAAGAGTCTTAATGTTTATAACACAATTCATCAGACTTGCGAAGTCATGAATCCCGTACATGTCAAAAAAGACTTCCGAAGAAGTCCTTTTTATATTGCTTATGCTTGGTACCGCGAGCCGGACTTGAACCGGCACGAGCTAATGCTCACAAGATTTTGAGTCTGGCGTGTCTACCAATTCCACCATCGCGGCACATCTGATTGAGCTGTTGCTAAAATGTATTGTACAATAGATCTTAGTAGGAATCTATACATGAGACCAGATGATCCAAATGACAGGCGAGTGGGCACGCCGCTGATACCACAGCGATCGAGTCTTCAAACCCCACCCTCGTATGACCGCGACCACAATACTCATGTGGCCGCTGCTAACATAGTGAGAACTCAATTAGACAACATATACCACGGCGACACAACAATCCCAACCCCTCAAACAACACCAGTTGCTGCAGGCTCAGAGGTGACACCACTCCAACAAACTCTTGAAACCGAAAGTCCCTATGAACGAACTCAGATCAATAATGAACATCTCCAAAAAAAGCAGTGGGAAGAATACCATAGCGCCTGGCAAGACTACTATCAGAAGTATTACGAGAGGTACTATGTAGGCCAAGTCTACCAGGCACGCCAAGCACTCGAGGCTCGTGCGGCTGAGGCCGCCAATATCGCCGTTCAACAGCCAGGCACACCCGAGCCTCATGAGCCCGAGATTATGTCGAGAGAAGAAGCGATGTACGACCTCCGTAGTGAACTGCTAGGAAAGATGCGCGAGGGAGCGACTAAGGTGCGTAAAAGCCGGCACTTTGTTCCTATAGCGTCCGCTATAGGTGTCATGTTGGTCTTCCTCTTTTTACAGTACAATCGTGTACTCTTTGCTAACGTTGAAGCATATATTAGTCCAGGAAGCATCGATCCTGCCAACATAATCATCGATCCATCAACAAACATTGCCGTCAGCCCAGACCCTAAGCTTATTATTCCAAAGATTAATGTCGATGTTCCGGTTCTCTATGACACAACTCCCGATTACAATTCACAAATGGCAGCTATGCAAAAAGGAGTTGCATACTTTGGTATTCCAGGGGCAGATAGCAAACCTGGACAAGTCGGCAATACCGTTCTCTCGGGTCATTCGAGTAACGACGTCCTCGACCAAGGAGACTACAAATTTATCTTTGCTCGTCTCGACCATCTCGTTGTCGGTGACACGATTTTCGTTAATTATCAGAGTATTCGCTATTCCTATACGGTCACTAAACTGCAAGTTGTTGCGCCAACAGACGTAAGCGCGCTCGTTTACCCAACAACCAAGCCAATACTCACGCTCATCACCTGTACACCACTAGGTACATCGCTCAATCGGCTCCTTGTCACGGCAGAACAGGTAAGTCCCGATCCAACAAAAGCTACGACAGCACCAGCAAGCAGCACCACGCAAACGGCAACGAGCATTCCTGGCAGTTCGCCAACATTCTTACAGCGCATCTTTGGTGGTGGGCAGCAATAGTAGGCAAGAAGAACTCACTTTTCACTTAAACAAAGCACTCTGGCGTGCCGCACTACTGACCTAAATCGTACTGCCGCAAAAAGCCCACCATATCTTCTAGCGCGACTCGTCCATCGACCGTATCAAGATCAAACTGATACTCATGATTAAGCTGCGGTTGATGATTGGCAGCATAGAAGAGCTCAGAGATCGGTACGTTTTTACTCTGTAATCGCTGTGCGAACTCTATTGACTGTGGTAGCAACGGGTCAACATTGCCTGCCGTTATAAATGTAGGCGGAAAATTACTAGTAACGTAATTGGCGACGGACGCCGTTTTCAGTTTTGAGTCATGAAGAAAATCCTTCGTACCAGAGTAGGCCCATAACACCGTATGAAGAAATTTACCGAATGCACCGTTATAGTCAGGCAGCGCCAGATCATACGCCCCACAGTTGAGAAGAACGGCTCTTAAATCATTCGCTTGCAGCTTTGGTTGTATTTCCATATCGTCTGCATACGTAGCGCTCGTAATAATATTAGACATTTGCGCAACGATCTGCGACCCTGCAGAATCCCCAGCAAGGGCAATGCGGCCTGTATCGACATGCAAGTATTGGCTATGCTGTTGTAAATAGCCCAAGGCGTCGTTCAATTGCAAGATCGGAGTGGGATACTGCCGCTCAGGTGCAAGGGAATATCCAATGCTAACAACAGTAAAACCATACGAAGCTAGGATTTTCAAATAATTGTCGATATCATCTTTACCACCCGCCACCCATGCACCACCATGCACCCATACGACCGTTGAAAGTGTCGCTGCATGAGCCGGGTAGAATACATCAAGAAGTGCATCCTTGTCGTTGGGTCGGTACTGCTGGTCTTCTATTGATGCAATTCCAGAAGGCAGGTGCTTTACTAGCGCCTCCGATACCTTGGCGTCATTCGTCTTAAACGCATTGCGTATAAGTAACGCATTAGGCCACGGACTCACCTGAAACACCACCCATACTATGACGACTAACGAGACGACCGTAATAAAAATACCAACAAGCCAACGATACAGGCGACGATGACGTTGAAAAAAGCGTAACGATTTTTTAAGCTGCTGTTTCGAACGGCCATCACTTCGAGTAGTGCTCATAGATCTATTGTACTAACGTTTATAAAAAAGGACAGTCGTTTCTTGCGGCGTAGTTTGGTGGTGAGCCCTAGATTAAGAACAGCCTCAGAACATATGTTCTGAGGCTGTCTACCATCTCTTATATTAGTTAAACGTTTTGAGTTGTTTTAGGCGCAGGAGTGCAACAAATGCAGTTGCGCTACAAGCTAAACCAGTGACAACAAAGCCGACATGGAGATTAGTCGAATCAATCAGCCAACCAACCAAAGGTCCTGCAAGTGAATAGGCAAGCCTTTGAACCAAGTTAACCAAGCTGTTCATCGTCGCGCGATATTCATGATGAATATGCGCGTTCAGTTGAGCAGTGATCGGCTGACCCTGCAGAGCCTGTACAATGTCATGCCCCAAGACAACCCAGACAAGCCAAAGTTGCCCTGTCGCCATCCCTAGATAGACTAGTCCAACAAGTGAAGCGTAGACCATCATGTTACGTTCAATGTGCCGTTTCTGTAGAAATCTATGCGACAGCCATGCTTTCCATAGACTACGGATAGCCAGGATGGCACTAAACAGTAGTACCGGGATTCCCATCCCCTGATAATATGGTGTCGTCAGCCAGAAACCCAGATAGGTTGCCGTACTAAGAGCTGATCCGAGAATAATTAACCATCTCGCTTCAGCGTTTCTCCCGAGCCGTTTGATCGCATGCCAGGCAGACAGACGTACTTCTTCAGTTGTTCCGTTAAAGCGTGGCGCCTCAGCGAGTTTGAAAGCGAAAATCGCACCAATTAGTGTCATAAGACCATCTGCAACTAGTGTTGAGCTGATGTTGACATATTTCACAAGCAGTAATGCGATCGGCACTCCCGCGGCAGTCGCTCCAAACCCGAAGGCATTCATTCGTTGGCTGAGCTTCACGAACTCCTTTTCGCGGTCACTCGCCTTAAGCGAATCGAGCAGCAAGGCTGTATCAACTCCGCTAACAAGTCCGTTAGCAAGAGCTAGGACCAGTTCCCACACAACAAACTGCCAAAACTGATGGCTCAGACCATACCCAATCATAGCCATGGCCGCAATTGGGGCACTAATCTTGATGCTAAATGCACGCCCAAGTCGATCAGCGATATAGCCACTAGGCAACTCCCAAAGTAGACATGCTACCGAAAAAACAGACTGAAGCAGAAAAATCTGTGAAAGATTCAGCCCATTCTGCAGGAAGAACGGCGTCAAGTAGGCTGCGCTAATAGAGAGCGCGCGAAATGGCGCAAAATATGTTAACCATTTAGCGTTACTCTTGTACTGTTCCATCTTATGGATTCCTTTCTTTTTTGTTAAGAGATGATAGGTGAGCACTAGTTTTCCTAGAGCTCGATTCGCCTCCGATCCGATATGTTTATGTGTTTAAATAAAAACGTCTCCGAGTCGGAGACGTATCGTGAACTATGAATTTTCTTAGAAAGATAGAATCGAAACGTCTCCATGTGGCTTGCCTTCAAGGGCGCCAAATTCAGTGCCGCCTTTAAAAAGTGGCTTTGCAATCATGACTGAGACGTTATTATACTGATTCATAACGTAGCTAAGTATAACAGGTTTCATAATTTGTGTATAGTATATTTTATGATCTAATATATATTTTCTGTTATTGAAGGATAAGACGAGCCCTTGTAAGATGGTATGAATTATTGAGCGACTTGGTAATCCCATAGACGTACTGTTCGTTCGGCGTAAGTGTGATCGAAAAACCAGGTACAACAGGCATGATATCGTGTTGGTTCTCTCCGTCAAATTCATAGAACCGCATCATTCCGTCTCTATCACTAGCGAGCATGTAGCCATCTATCCACTGCAGCTGATTTGTCACATCAGACGCTCCCTTGAGCGTTGTCATTGTCATTTTATTCAGCTCAACATCGTACGTCATGTACGTCGCCCCATTTTGTGCGACAATAAAGCGACCATTCGTCAAACTTGTAAGATACTGAGCGCCACCAGGAAATGGCGCGGTGTTGATTGTTTTTAGCGACAGGGGGGTGTTATCTGGAGAAAGATTACCCTTTAGTACCTGAACAGTAGAACCGTACGCAATTCCTTCAACAGTATCTCCAAAATATTTACCGACAGCGATACGCAAAGGAGCCGTACCATCATCGGCATAACTTTGTATAACACGAGGGAGATCCATGCCATCAATATAATAGCCAACACTACGTGTTTTCGTTGTTGGATCAATAAGTGTCGAAAAGACAATCATCGAGCTGCCATAGAGAGAGAAGGTATCAACATTCGTAACGAGAGGACGAGAAAGGGTGGCTGCGTTTAAATCAATCTTACGTACTTCCTGACCAATTTGTGCATATAGAAGATTGCTATCCGAATTGCTAAAGACTAAACGGGAAATATCCACACCGAGCAGCGTCGTTACATCTTTTGTTTGTGTTACATCCTGAGTATCAACAACAAGCCACTCTGCCTTTGAATCGTACGAATGCTTTACTAAGATGTATCTACTATTTACGTCCCACGACTCGAGCGTGAATGATTGTGTATTCGCATCTGATGGTGACGTATACGTTCCTTCGGGAAGGGCGAGATCTTTCGAATAAACGGTATCATTAGAGATATCATATAGTTTAAAAATGGGCGACGATACCGTTTCTTTGACTGCAATCCATTTCTGGTCCTTCGAAACAGCAGTGCTGCTTACAGAACTAAAATTAGCAACATTGTCCGTCTTAATAGTATTTGGGATCAACCGAGTATAATTGAGCCAAAGAACACTGCCTGGAATAACATTAATCGATTTTTCCCATGTCTGATAGCCGTTATCCTGCATGACAATTGTGTGCGGCCCGGAAGTCATTGTTGTTCGTGCAGTTGTACGCGTACCAAACTTAACTCCATCCACAAAAACGGTAGCACCGGTTGGTTGCGAATTAAATTGCACTAATCCGCCTTGTTCAATCTTGCCGTTGTTTTCATCATATTGATACCCAAGCATAACAAAAACGAGAACGGTTACTAATCCAAAGATAGCTACGGTCATAAGACTGTAAACTGTGACACGTTGTATGATCAATTTTCGTTTTGAAGGTTGGCGGTACATTTACTTTGTATTATAACAACTTTGGGTGAAAACACTTGCATAATCCTACTGGTTTACCTACTATAAAAGGAACAAGACACCGAAGATATACACAGTAGTATGAAGACTCTGTCTAGCTAGGTAGGAAATATACATGACTCAAAAAACGATCACAATTAAGGGTATAGTATATGACGCACACTCAGGTGAGCGTATCGGAAGTGCAATTGAAGGAGGTAAGCGCCCCTCTGTTGCTGCTCGTTCATCGCAGACTATGCACCAAATGACACAGAAGTCTCACACTCTCAATCGCAGAGTTGTCGCAGGCACTGCAAAACAGAGCATTAAGAAGGTTTCACATCCTGCACGCCAGTCAATTGAACGAAGTCCTTCAATTACGAGGTTTGCGCCTCATACAGCAAATGCACTCCATCTTCCTCAGCAGCGCATCGTCTCAGATGTCGCGCCGACGGTCCATCACCCCATCGCGGCAAAACTACAACAAGACAAACAAGTACAGCCCTCCATGGAAGTCATTGGACAACCAAAACCTTCCCACGTTATTAAGCAGGAGGCTATTACAAAAGCTCTTAATGACGCTCCAAAACATAGCGCACAGTCAAAGCAGGTTACTCAGCCTCGTCGCCTACAAAGAATAGGGAGTATCGGTTCAATAGCAATCGCTTTACTATTATTAGGCGGCTACTTTGCATATATTAATATGCCAGGCCTATCCGTTCGAGTCGCAGCTGTCGAAGCTGGTATTAATGCGACATATCCATCATATCGTCCCGATGGATATACCTTAGCAGGATCGGTCGCCTACAATCAGAATGAAGTCGACATGAAATTCGCATCAAATAGCGGGTCTCAAAATTTCACTCTCGACCAACAAAAGACTGATTGGGACTCAACGGCTGTTCTCGAAAACTACGTCAAACAAAAAGCTGGCGACAATTACATCACCTATAACGAGAATGGGCTGACTATCTATACCTATGACAGTAATGCCGCTTGGGTAAATAATGGCATCCTCTATACAATTAACGGTGATGCACCACTCACTAGCGACCAGATACGACATATCGCTATCAGCATGTAACAGATACCTTCTATCTGTTATACTAGGGTCATTATGACAGTTCCTACTCGTACACGCTTTGCTCCAAGCCCTACTGGCTTTTTACACGTTGGTAATATTCGCACAGGGCTTTTTGCTTTTCTTGTTGCTCGACATGCTGGAGGTACTTTTGTTCTAAGACTAGAAGATACCGATAAAAAACGAGAGGTAGAGGGAAGTATTGAGCACCTGTTGAAATGTTTGGAAATCCTTGGCATTAACTACGATGAAGGCCCGAACAAAGATGGTGGATTTGGCCCCTATAAACAGAGTGACCGTCTTGCTATCTATCGACGATGGGCACAGAAATTGATTGATGAGGGTCGTGCGTACGCAGACCCTTATACCGCCGAAGAAGTACAGGCATTTCGCGAAGAAGCGAAGGTGGCAAAACGTGCATTCCTCTATCGAGACCATCGTCCTGAAAACCCTCCGACATGGGATGGAACAACTCCCCTCCGTTTTAAATCAGATCCTAAATCCTATTCGTGGCACGATGAGGTAATGGGTGATCTTTCGACGGGTCCCGAAGTCATTGACGACATAATCCTTATCAAATCAGATGGATATCCAACATATAATTTTGCTCACATCGTTGACGATGCGGAAATGCACATGACACACGTTATTAGAGGTCAAGAATACATTTCAAGCCAGCCGAACTATCTCAATCTCTACGAAGCGCTACATATCACACCACCTATTTTTGCGACCATGCCTCACATCCTTGCACCAACCGGCGGCAAGAAACTTGGTAAACGCGATGGTGCAAAAGACGTGCTCGCATACATTAATGAGGGCATCCTTCCCGAAGCATTGACGAACTTTATCGCAAGCTTAGGATGGAATGATGGTACGGAACAAGAACTATTCAGCCTTGATGAGTTGATAGAAAAATTTAGTCTCGATCGAGTACAGCGAAGCGGAGCTCGTTTTGACGAGCAACGCCTTCTCTGGATGAACGGCCAATGGATTCGTCGTCTGTCGCTTGACGATCTATACGTGCGCGTAAACGACTTTTGGTCTGCTGCAGGCGCTAATGCTAGCGAGGAAAAGAAAAGAACAATCCTTGCTCTCGTGCAAGATCGCTTGAAGACACTCAACGATCTTCCAATTCTTACGGAGTATTTCTTTGATACACCGACACCAAACTGGGATATGGTAAACGACAATAAACAACTTAAGAGACTCAGTCGCGCCGATATGGTGGATTTACTTGAGCAAGCCAGAGATGCATTAGCAGAGAGCGTGTTTGACGCCGAAGCAATCCAAACAAAGCTCAACGCTCTACTTGAGACTTCCGGTCAAAAACCAGGGGTCCTCTTTAGCCTTATTCGTCTTGCTGTTTCTTGGGCACCATTTAGTCCTGCGCTCAATGATACCTTAGCAGCCCTTGGAAAAGAGGAGGTGCATAAGCGTCTCGAAAAAGCCATTGAAGTCGCTGCTAGTAACTAGTTACTCTATAAAAAATTAAAACATTTTGCTAAAGGCCTACACATGTCATTACGCCCACATAATACACTTTTCGAGCTACAGCAACTTGTGAATGACCTCTCATTCATTGAGCGTAACCATCATTTGATTAACAGCGAGCGGCAAGAGAATGATATAGAGCACAGCTTTATGGTAGCTCTTCTCTCATGGTCAATTTGCAGTCAAAATAAGCTCGCCTTAGATCTGAGCAAAGTCCTTCGCTATGCGCTTATTCATGACTTTGTTGAACGATATGCTGGAGATGTTAATACATTCGCCAGCCAATCAGCCCGAGAAGCAAAGGTGGAGCGTGAACAGGCTGCCCTCGCTAGACTCAGTAAAGAATTCGTTGAATTTGAAGATCTTGTAGAAAGTCTTGATCACTATGAACATAAAAAGGATGAGGAAGCGCTCTTTGTTTGGACCGTTGATAAAATGCAGGGTATGATCCTAGCAGACATGGATGGGTGGCGCCCTTATAGAAAAATAAATATTACATACGACCGCTTTATTGAAAAACACAGTGAGCACTTAGCCAAAGCGTCACCCTATTGTAAAGAAATTTTTGCTAGTCTTTTTGAATATTGCAAAACCACCTATTACGACAGGCCCATTCATCCATAAACAACTCATTACTATATAATTTCATTACTTATCGTTCTGCTATAATAACCTTAAGTATGATGAATAAAATGAAAATCTCTCAGTTTTGGGTGAAGTTTCGCAGTTGGGTCCATCATCACCGCACTACTACCTACGTCATCGTTGGATCTACTCTTATCCTTATAGCAGGTGTTGCTACATTCCTTATCCTTTCCCAAAAGCCAACTCCAATGGCTGAACTACACTTTACCCACAAGACTCCTAAGCCGCCTCCTGCTCCTAAAAAATATTATTCACTCTTAACGGGAGAGGAAGTAGCTAGTCAAGCAGACCTTACCAGTCCCGTAACGGCAATCATGATCGAAAATAGTCCAGATGCCAGGCCTCAGTCAGGGTTAAAGCAAGCTGGTGTTGTCTTTGAGGCTATCGCCGAAGGTGGTATCACTCGCTTCTTAACACTTCATCAACAAGATAAGCCTCAACTCATTGGGCCTGTTCGCAGTGTCAGAATCTACTATGTTAACTGGCTCGCAGCATTCAACGCAAGTATTGCCCATGTCGGCGGCAGCGCGGCTGCACTTACGGAGGTAAGGAATGGAACGTATCGAGACCTTGATGAATTTTTCAACGGTGCTTACTACTGGCGTGCAACAGACCGATATGCACCACATAACGTCTATACAAGTTTTGCAAAACTCGATGCACTAAACGCCGCTAAGGGATATACTTCGTCAACATTTACTGGTTTTAGCCGTATAGACGCAGCACCCAGTAAAACACCGACCGCAACACATCTTACAATAAACTTTGGTAGTGCCTGGTATAATACTTCTTATGTCTATAATGCGACGACAAACCAGTACACTCGCTATATTGCCGGTGTACCATCCGTAGATCGTGAAGACGGTCAAATAGCACCAGATGTCGTCGTTGCAATGCATGTAGACGAAACGACTATTTTGCAAGACGGAGACCGTGAAAGCATTACGGCAGTTGGAAGTGGACAGGCAACTATCTTCCAGGACGGAACTGCACAAAATGTCATTTGGCATAAGACGTCGCCTACATCTCAAATCACTTTTACAGATGCGACAACCGGAAAAGATGCCCCTCTTATTAGGGGGCAAACGTGGATTGCAGCAGTACCAAATAATGAAGGAAGTGTCTCATGGCAGTAACGAAAGAACCACAATTAATCCGGGACTATTGGCCACGCTTTCGACGTCGAGGACTCTGGACAACCATCTCGATGCAGCTAGTTGGAACGCTCACTATTGGATTCGTCCTCATATCAACAACTAAAATTAATACTTCGACTATCTTATTCTGGATCACGCTTTTCACTATTCTCGCTACAATGACAGGTATTAACATTTTGTTATTCACGATCGTTACAGCACCGCTCAAAGATCTGACAAGCGCCCTCACTCATGCTTCAGACGAGCCGACAATCGTTACACCACCAAACCCGAACGCACAGCGCTTCGAACGTGACGGTTTCAAGCCGCTATTACAGCTTATTTACAAAATGGCTTCAAATGAAGATACATCTCCAAAAACAAATAGCACCAAGGAAGCCGTAACAGATTTTGCCACCGCCCTCAATAATGCAGCTGCCGGTTTCGTTATTTTGGACGGGCTAGGAAAAGTGCTCTACACCAACAGCAAAGCACCAGTGCACTCTGATACAGAGGGAAAGATCGTTCTTGATCTGATCTTCGAGGCGGAGGACACGCTCGAAGAGTGGCTTAAGGATTGTAGAGAGAATGCCGTACATGCCGAACATACATGGAAACGGATCGCCAATAAGATCACAGGTGAAGAAGGTCGAAAAATTTACGACATATCAGCATCCTATCAGAAGGGAAGTAGCGCCGAGGTAGTCCTCACTCTCTATGAACAAACTGCACTCTATCTTCCTGAAGACGAAGACCTCGACTTTATTGCTTTCGCCGCACATGAACTCCGAGGGCCTATCACCGTTATCCGGGGGTATCTTGATGTTATCAATGATGAGCTTGAGGGGAAGCTTGACACTGACCAAGGTGAACTCATGAATCGGCTAATAGTATCGGCTAATAGATTAAGTAGCTACGTTAATAATATTCTTAACGCATCTCGATACGATAGACGACACCTCAAGGTGCATCTACGTGAGAGTACTCTTGCTGAAATTTACGAGACAATCAAAGATGACATGGAACTCCGCGCATCAAGCCAGAATCGTGTCTTATCAGTTGATATTCCTACTACACTTCCCACTGTCGCTGCCGACAGAGCTAGTATTAGCGAGGTAATCTCCAACCTGATCGATAACGCGGTTAAATATAGTAACGAAGGTGGGGTTGTCAAAGTATTCGCCAGCCTGGATGGAGAAGAAGGATTTGTAAAACTTTCTGTCGAAGATCATGGTATCGGCATGCCAGGTAACGTCGTCAGCAATCTATTCCATAAGTTCTATCGTTCACATCGCTCTAGAGAAACGGTTGCCGGAACCGGCATTGGTCTTTATATATGTAAGGCAATTGTTGAATCTCATGGTGGTAAAATTAGCGTACGGAGCGTTGAAACCGAGGGATCAACCTTTAGTTTCACGTTACCCATTTTTAGTACAGTAGCCGAAAAGCTTCAAGCAAATAACAACAGTAACGAGGGTCTCATTGAGCATGACGAAAATGGCTGGATTAAAAACCACTCAATGTACAGGGGATAATGATTGATGGGTATTAAAACAATTCTATGTATCGAAGACGACCGATTTATCGGAGAGATGTACGTACGCAGCCTTAAAAAGGCAGGGTATGAGGTGGATTGGGTAGTAGATGGTAACGATGGTCTTGTAGCTGCACGCAATAAATCGTACGATCTAATCCTGCTCGATATAATGCTTCCTGAGCGACGTGGCAGTGAAATACTTCAAGCATTACGAGGAGGGGACACTGATCTCATTCCTCATAGTAAGGTTATCGTCATGACCAATTTCGACCAAGACGAAGAGTCACGACTAGCAATGCAGCATAACGCAGACGCTTATCTTATAAAAGCAGAAATAACACCAAAAAAATTGCTCGCCGTTATCGACAAGCTCAACCCAAACCTGGCGCCACAATAAATTAACAATCATTTCATTCAGGCCTATACTAAGGTAATGATCGAATCCGAAAGGCAAGAGGTATTAGACCTCGTTGATAGTAACGATGCTATTATAGGCACCATCAAACGTGGTGAAATGATGGAGTATAAGTACAAACACCCGAAAGGACATGTGCGTTTTGTAAGTGCTTTCATTGTCAACAAGGACGGCAACATTTGGACGCAGATACGCAGTATGCATAAATTTATTGCTCCCGGTGGTTTAGACTACAGTGTTGGAGAACATGTACTATCCGGAGAGACCTATCAAGTAGCCATGCTACGCGGCTTCAAAGAAGAGGTGGGAATGACTGTCCACGAGGATCGTTTGACATTCCTTGGTGCATTACCACCCACAGAGGAAAAACCTGTTTTTGACGCCGTGTATGCACTTATGAACTACGATGGCCCAGAACCTCCCCTGAACAAAGAGGAGTTCAGCTCAAGCAGATGGCTCACCATCCCAGAAATGCGCGAAATACTTCGCATCCATCCTTCAAAAACGTCTCTGCTACCAGCTCTCGACCTACTAGAACAACATATTGAAGAGCACACAAAGATATAGACGTCCCATCCTCATAGTAGGGGTAGCTATATTAGGTCCTTTCGTTATAATAAGTGCATAAACATAAGAAGGGTAGATTAGATTCTAAACTGGCTATGGTTGTTGAAACTCATGAAGAAAAAAAAGAAGACCAACACGTTACGATAACACGTAAGGGTGTTATGATTTCATGCCTCATCGTTCTTGGACTTATGAGTACCCTATGGGCACTTACACCCCATAAGGCAACGATACCTCCGGAGTATGTAATCGCAACCACACTTCAGCAAATAGACCCTCAGACAAAGACAAAGTCCGAGACAATCTACGCAACCGAGACCTCAATCCCATCTTCAAATCAGACTGCCCTTCGGACACTTTTTGGACATATCAAGCCTAGATGCACAACAACACTATGCGGCATCGAACTATACGATAACAGAATAACCGCAAACGAGGCCTATTTGTTTGATACGGCAAATATAGAAAGTGAACCTATGCTACTTTCATTCAACCGCCTCCATCCTGGTATTACAGAGGCCGCAATCGATGCCCACTTTATTGCAGAGTATATGATCGACAGCAATACACTAGCAACACACCCCCTCAGGCAGAACGCAGGATCAAGCACGCCAGATAAAAGTGCTCCTGCAAACGCAAGCGCTAAGTGTAACGACGGCGCCTACGGGTTTAGTCCTCATGCGAGTGGTAGTTGCGCTACTCATCAAGGTGTTCAACATTGGTATTAAACTTTAAAAATAGTAGTAGTAACATCAAGACAGGGTATATGGGAAATAGAGACAGCATAAGCGAGAGTCAAACCTCTAGTAAACATGACGATGACCACAAACTGGTAAGTAGTGTTGTCTACCTTTCTTCACTCGCTTCTGAGCTAAAAGAGATAGATCCGGCACTTGATACATTGCGACGTATCACGGCAGCATGGGACTCGACTAAGCCGCTAAGTAACGAAGATCGTACAGATCTTACTAATTTGATCACACATCTTAAAACATATCTTATTCATGACGACCCATTACGAAATTTTACCGCAGAGCAACTTGATGATCGTCTTGCTAATGGTCTTACAAAAAAGCACAAAAAAGCGATGAGCTTTACCTGGATTATACTCAGCTGTATTTTTGTGTCAGGTCTTATTTTTGCGCTTCCTCAGTTCTCTCTTCAAAACAAAGCCTACCTAAGCGTGTCGGTCTACCTACAGCTTATTACGCTCACGAATATAATCTTATATGTCTCTTCACTACGGAATTTTAAGCCCGAGCTCCGTACTGTTTTTCTCTATCTTTGTCTTGGTAGTTTCCTCATCGGAGCAGACCTTGTCACCTATCCAGCGATAGGACTCCTGAAACAAAGCAATACACCTCTATTTGAATATGGCGGCATAACCATAGGCGCAACACTTGGTTTACTTTCTCTCTACGTTGGTCTCGTCAAGTATGCCACCATCTTGAAGCTTGCAACACACAAGATCACTATACAAACAATGACCGCTGTAGGTCTTGTTATCGTGATAGGGGTTGCGACAGCACTTCTAAGGAAACCACAAAATGAACTTCTATTTGGTGCATCGGTTATTTCAGTATTAGGAATTGGCGCCTTTGCATTCTACAGCGCAAAAGTGACCAAACAGATTCTTCACCTCCTAACACCCGCCTATGCAAAGTCGCTACGAGCCATTCTGCCGTTCTTTATACTCTCATCCTGGTGCGCGACCGCTTTTACTATCGTTATGATCATAATCGGTCAACTCTCAGGGGGTCCACTCACAGCATCACTCGGCTTCTTTGCAGCACCTCCACTGACTATCTTTCTTTATTCTGGCTACGTGTTTAAAAAGGAAACAAGTAAGTAGTACTCCCATGTATAAAGGAGCTCCTAGACTGAGAGCTCCTTTATAACTGTCGATCATCTTTCTTATATTAGAGATAGTCGGCAATTAATGCCGTTTTGCTTTTCGCTAATTCCTGAGGCGTCCCCTCGAACATAATGTGGCCACCCTTATCACCACCATCAGGTCCAAGATCGATAATCCAGTCTGCTTGTCGTATGACATCCAAATTATGTTCAATCGTAATCACCGTATTACCACCATCTACAAAACGATTAATTAAATCATGTAACCGCGTAATATCTGACATATGCAACCCAGTTGTTGGCTCATCCAGTACGTAGACACTTCCTTGCTTATGTAGCTCATTAGCGAGTTTAATGCGCTGGCATTCACCACCCGAAAGGGTACTGAGCGGTTGCCCCAGTGTCAAATAATCTAATCCCACATCACTCAGCGCCTGAAGTTTAGCAGCAATCTCAGGAATGTCGAAAAAGACATTCGCCTGTGCCATCGTTAAGTCAAGTACCTCGGCAATTGTTTTACCGTTATAGGTATAGGCAAGAACAGCATCCTTAAATCGTTTGCCATGACAAACATCACAAATCGTCTTAGCGTCATCAAGAAAACCGAGGTTAGCCGTTAAGAAGCCCGCCCCCTTACAGTTTTCACAGGCACCCTTAGAATTGAAGCTAAAAAGACTCGCTTCAACTTTATTTGCTGTTGCAAACGCTTTGCGGATCACATCCATGACACCCGTATACGTTGCCGGATTAGAACGACTCGAAGCGCCAACAGGTGATTGATCAACAACAATAGCATTTGGATGCTGCTTGAGAAACACTTGATTAATGAGTGAACTCTTACCCGATCCAGCAACACCCGTTACAACCGTAAAGACACCGGTAGGAATGGAGACTGTGACATGATCAAGGTTATTAAGATGAGCGTCGACGATGTCTAGCGTACCCGTAGGTTGACGAAACACTGTTTTCATAGGAAGCTCGTCCCGGAGATGAGTACCAGTTAGCGTGTTTGCTTTAAGAAGAGCATCATACGTACCTTCAAAGACTATTTGGCCCCCTTCGGTGCCCGCTTTCGGACCAACATCAACAATATAATCCGCCGCCTTGATAACATCAGGATCATGTTCGACAACAAGCACCGTATTGCCCTGATCGCGTAATTTTCGCAAAAGTTCATTAAGGCGATGCACGTCACGTGGATGAAGACCGACACTCGGCTCATCAAAAATATACATCACATCAACGAGACTGCCGTTAAGATGCTTTACCATCTTCACCCGTTGCGATTCACCGCCCGAAAGAGTATCTGTCATACGATCGAGGCTCAGATAGCTAAGACCAATTTCGACAAGATTAGAGAGACGTGTGCGCAGTGTTCTAATGAGTGAATGTGACTGACCATCGTCGAACCGCTCCATAACATCAACGAGCTTATCAATTTGCATAGAGCTCAGCTCAGCTATATCATAGCCTTGAACCTTACAGCCAAGTGCGGCTTGATTTAGCCTTGCACCATGACAAACGGTACAAGGACCCATAACAATGAGTTGTCCGATCGTTTTCTGTGTCCGCTCTGACATATTTTTAATATCATTATTGATGTACTTACGAGTGAATTTATCAACAAGCCCCTCAAGCGTAAGGTTCACACCATCTACATCAACCTTAAACGGCTTGACGTGATAGAGATTGTTGAGCTCTTCTTTTGTATAGTCCTTTAATTTCTTATCAAGATCAAATAGGCCAGAGACTTTAATCGTCTTAAGAGTCCAATCCGACTGATACTCGAGAAGTTTCAACGCACCTTCGTTAATCGATCTATCCATATCAAAGGCAGCTTCCATATCAAGACCCATTTTCTGGCCAAAACCATTACAGTTAGGACACATACCTGCCGGATCATTAAAAGAAAACGCGTTGGCATAGCCAACATACGGCTTACCAAAACGTGAGAACATTAGACGTAACACTGGCGCAATATCTGTCACAGTCCCTACGGTTGAGTGAGACCCACCACCCAAAGGTTTTTGGTCAACAATCACCGCCATGCTCAAGTTCTTGATCTCATCAGCTTCTGGCTGGCTAATCCGGGGAAGGAAATTGCGAACAAACATGCTAAAGTTCTCATTCAGCAATCGCTGCGATTCTGCTGCAATCGTATCGAAAACAAGTGACGACTTACCCGAGCCTGAAACTCCCGTAAAGATTGTTATCTTCCGTTTCGGAATTTTTACGCTCACATCCTTTAAATTGTTTTCGCGTGCTCCACGAATTTCTATGTATTCCTGAGTCATTCTTTCTCCCTAATTAAATTCTGAATATGGTCCATCATTAATAATTTTCAATTGGCCGTCAACTACGCTAAGAGCCGTCTTATCATTATAAGCATAGAGTTTACAGCTAATAGTTGTCGCATATTCTTTATTCTTAATCAATGAAACCATTTCGGGAGTATGTGGGGAGACTTCAAAATCGACAAAATGAAGACCGTTTAGATCAGTAATGCCTGGTAAATTCTCATCACCCCCATCAACAGGTGCAATACCGATACTTGGCGTCGCAATAATTGAACCAGCGCTCACACCGACATACACAACAGCTTCTATATGGTCTTTGAGCCATGTATCAAACCCAGTACTACGCACCTGGTTTAGTAAGTGAAACGTATTACCGCCAGATACAAAGATAACGCCTATAGTTTCGAGTCTGGATCTCCAATCAACGTTTGCCGCTGAGGGATCGATAAAGTCGATCCAATCAAATCCGTATTTTTGCAAATTAAAGATCTGATTGATGTACCAATCTTTATTACCAGGTTCGACGTTAGCAGCCGTACTAATATACCCCACTTTTTTACTCCCACTTCCGATCATTGAATAGAGTTCATCTACAATCGCTTGTGTGGTTAATCCAGCTGAGGTTAATAGTAGCTTCATACTACAATCATAGCAAAAGTGGCCCCTCTACACAGTTCATTGCTTTTTTTGTTTTTGTATCGTATGATCAAATTACTTGATATTCAAACTATTGTTAATATGGAGACGGGCTACATGGAATCAAAAGACATTGCCGAGCAGGTATTCATCGCCACACGTGAGCAAGGTATTAGTTCAGTGCTATTCCGCAACGCCATCGCCCGCAAGCTCGGCCTTAACAGTACAGATTCAGAGTGTCTTAGCCTCCTTTCGATACGAGGAGTAGCGACAGCAAAGGAACTGGCGCATCATACCGGCCTTACAACCGGATCAACGACGGCCATGCTCGATCGTTTAGAGAAAATGGGATACATTCGTCGATCTCCAAATCCAGACGACAGACGAGGAATTTTGATTACGATAAGCGAAACATACAACAAGGCAGCCTATCCACTTGTTGCTGATATCCAAAAAAAGAATAGGGAGCTCATAGAGCGCTACTCGACTAAAGAGCTTGCAGTCATTGAAGATTTCCTCGTCGGTTTCACAAAGAACGTCGTTGAACAAACACAGAAAATAGAGGAAAGAAACTAAAAAAGACACGTCTTGTGTCTTTATCATCTTTGGTCAGTTCTCCAGGAACCGATCTCGCCGCCCGCAAATGGGCGGACGAGGATCGGTTCCCAGAGCTCTGACACTCGTTGTTGGACGTGCCCTGAACTACTAGGCGGCGTCCTGCACCGGCTTGCGGGCCGTCAGGGACACCGGGCCGGCGATCTGCACGTAGCCGGGCTGCCGGGACTCGCGCACCGCCGAACGGAAGTTGCGGATGCGGTGCTGGGTCTCGACGTCGAGCTCGCCGGAGGGGTCGAAGTTGGCGATGAAGCCCTCCACGCCGTTCTGCGAGTCCCAGACGCGGAGCTCGCCCGACGGGTTCAGGGCGATCATCGCCAGGCCGTCGTTGGAGCTGAAGCGCATGTACCGGTCGTCCTCGCCGTGGCCGAGGTCGGTCACGGAGCCGAACACGGTCTCCAGGCCGTTCACGCAGTGACGCATGAAGGCCACCGCGTTGCCGAGCCGCTGCTCGGCGGCGGTGGTCCGCGCCAGGAGGACGCTCTTCTCGCCGGCCAGCTGCCGCTTGTCGGCGGTGAGCTGGTCGATACGGGCGACGAGCTGCTTCTTGGTGGTACGGGCCATGGTTAGGCTCCTTCTGTTACCACACTGCCTTACACGGGGAATCCATGGGGCAGGGGTTTACGTATCTTTACAATAAAGATATATAAATCCCTGCCCCAGAAAAACGAATGTCAGAGGTGCTTTACACACTACGTGCGTAATACAATATATATTTATACCACCATTATAAATTTAAGTCAATAATCTATACAGCACTTTATCACTAAGCCACCAGATCTCTATTCTATGTACGAGGTGGAGGGCCCTGTCGAAGAGAACCCGTAGAAGCACCATTCGAGTTACCAGTACCACCAGTAGGGCCTGTTGTGATTGGTTGCGCACGAAAACAGCTTACTGAATAGGGGAAATCCTGAGTCATAACGTAGTGATATATTGTTTGCGCCTTTCCGTCTAATTGTATTGCACTCACAATGCCGTGGCATTCATCTAAATCTGTGGTTGTAAGAACACTTCCATTGGCCAGCTTTGGACCAGTGATAGGATAACCATCGAGCGCAAAGCCAATAACTGTATGTATATTCGTATCTTTAATACAACTGCTAAGTGTATGGTAATGGTATTTTCCATCTTTCTCGGGGTGACCGCTACAACCATCTTGCACCTCCCAAGCACCAGCGTCACGTCCTTCTGCATCAAAACCGTTAAAAAGGGCGACTCCCGTGAGCATAATGCCAACCTCTCCACCCATACAGTACGGGGTCGTACTGTATGTTGGGTCTAATGGGAGAGTATAGGTTAAATTCTGAGTTGAGATATTATTCGGATTCCGATCATATACGTAGGCGGGATCACTTGAACTAATAGGAAAGACTCCGGTTGCATGAGTTGGTAGATCATTACTAGTAATGATTCGATTCGCTCCAGATGCCGTATCACTAAACGAACCCTTCCAAGTCACACTACCTTGTACATGCACCTTTTTAGAGAGATCATATTCAGTATTATTATCTATAAACCACGGTCCTCGCGTCGCAGCTCCGCCACCTTGACCCGATGTTAGATTTTGCGCGTAGGGACTACACGCATAGACATACCCTTGTTTAGCTCCAGATGTAACATATTTATTATCCCCCACGGGTAAAATATCGTTTGCATACCTATTCCCATACTCTTTTGCAGAATCAAGTTGCAAGCCTTGAACAGTCGCAGTAGGGGAGGGTGGTGGAGATTTCGTAGTGCTTATTTCTGCAGTCGACTGTTGTGTTTGCGCATGCCTCCCTGTAGATATCGTTTTATGAAGCACTACTATTGTAATAGTCGCTAGAATACAGATTGTTACTACAGAGACAATGGCTATAAACCACGGTCGTTTATATATTTTTTTCTTACGTCCCACAAGCAAGGATTTAGATGATACTTCAGTTGGCGCATCCTGATGATCTTCTAAAAGAGTACTAGTCATAGGCCACATTCTAGCATAAGAAGAACGTACGTAATATAACCAACCAGCCATTGCTAACAGCTCTTATATTTGTGTTTTTAGCAAAAATATTGTATCATAGATAAATTGGTTTTGCCTAAACGGCGAGACCACGTCACTGGCTCGCTGTCCACCTCCTGGAGGAGCAGATGCTACCGTTGAAAAGACAACCACCCAAACCCACATGGCAGGGGAATCCGCCGAACTTGGTCAACCAGTTCGTCGCATTCGTCCGTCAGAGTGCCCCCGAACTGCTCAGGCGGCGACTCGCCAGCGTACTCGAAGAGGTCTACACCCTCGAGGGGAAGCTGCAACACGCGACGCGCGAGAACGACTACTACCGCGGTCGGATCTCGTACGCCCGCACCGACATCGCACGGCTCAAGGGGTCAATCCAAGACCTGTCCGGCCTCAGCAGCTACGAGGACGGTCTCGCCGAGTTCCTGTACCACCCGATGCTCCTCGGTCTTCGTCACGACGAGCGCGGACGTCTGGTGGCACATCTTCGCATCTACAAGGATGCGTCGTATATCGGCGACTTCGAGATCGGCCTCTACTGTCAGGGCGGATGTGAAGTTGCCGTCTGTCAAACCGACGTCAACGACCCAACCAACCTGGCACAGGCGTATCCGCCCATCGGAAGTTCGCTGTTCGAATTCCATGGTGTGATCCCTATCTATGCGGCCAGCCCGCGGACGCTCCTCCGTGAAGGCAACTTCACGAGGTTCGCCAACTGCGCGATCGACCGCATCATCAACAGCGGGTACACCAAGGTCGCTCTCGGCTTGCCGGAGAGACCAACCGAACCGGCATGGCACGGCTACAACCTCGACCTCGAACTGGCGCTTCGGCGTACGCTCGAATGGTCGATCAACGCGCCAACCCTTCGCGAGCTCGAAAAGCGCGAGAAGGAACTGAAGGCAGACGCCGCACAGGCCCGTAAGTATGCGGACCTAATCCGGCGTGAGACCCTGGCGCTTGAACAACAACGGGCCGAGCACGCTCGTCTTGAGGCCACCGACCCCGAGACATTGTTCGACCCCGAAGACGCCCGTCGCCAACTGCGTCGGATCACAGCTCTTCCTGGTGTGATGGGTGTCAGGTTTATCGACTACTACGGTCAGCAGGTGCCCGTCTTCCATGTCCGCACAACGATCGTCCACGATGGTCGGCGCTACGACATGGGCGACCACGAGGTGCGCTTCATCAATCACACCGGGTACGCGGCAGTTGTCAACGTCCATCAGACGCGGCCGCCGCTGCGTCAGCTCTACTACCACAACGACAGCGTCTACGACGGCGAGTACGCTGACTGGTTCTGCTTCGGAAGCAGAGCCACTCAGCTGCGCACCTGGTTCGAGACCGGCAGGTACGACGAGTTCATGAACGTCGCGGTCAACTGCATGAACCTGGTGAACCCCAGTAGCACCTACTCCATCCCGGAGCACTTCCGTGAGATCGACATGGATGCCACCTGGAAGCCGATAGGCGGCGCCAAGGGTCGCCGCCGACAGCGTCGCAAGACGTCATCGAGTGAGTAAAAGGAGTATCAGTAAGGCCAGTGACCGCCTACGCAGAGGACGTAAAACCCCTCTGCGTAGGCAACACTACACGAAATTTAAAAATATAGTTGACACATATACATATTTAATGTATATTCTTCAAATGTACATGTGATGTACGTCCTCCGATTCGTTACCGTGGCCCATAAGTTGCTTTTTTATAAATAAAATAAAAGCAGTTTATGGGCCCCGATACCAACATCGGACAAGCCACCCCCGAGTTGCCTGGAGGGCAGCAAGATGAGCGTGAAGGTCAACATCGCCGGTCACAAGGGTACGGTCGACGTCGCGGTGAACCCCGGTTCCACCGTGCTGGACGTCCTCCTGGAAGCGGCCGGCCACCTGGGCCACACCGACGCGTCCATCGTCGAGCGGCTGAGCCCGGTCGTCGACGGCGAGTCGGCGGAGCTCGGCGACGTCCTCCCCGAGGACGCCCGGGTCGTGACCGCCGCGCCGGCCGCCAACAACGGCTGACGCACACACCAACAACGGTGACCTCGCGTCATCGCCACGGCTAGCGTTCAGGCTGGGACGCCGTTGAGCGTGGAAGTTGCCATTAGTGCATCCTCCTCGTCTCCGACACCAGTCGATCGCTTGCAAGAGGCCGAGTATACGATGTATACAGCTTCTGTGGCGGTGGCGCGAGGGCGCCAACAAAAGTCCCCATTAGGGGCAGGCCGGTTAACACCCGGCCTTTTTTCATATATTGTTAATTATTTGATTTTATTGTATAATATTTTTAGGTCTTACCCTGAAAAGGGAGATAGAACCTTTCAGTATTCTCACTCACAGAGGAGTACCCAGGTGCAACCCCAATCGTACGCCATGTCTCCCAGAGAACCCAAGGTCATCATGCCCCGACTGGTGCTCCACGAAGACGCCTGGAATATGATCCAGGCCTACGTGAGGACCAATCCGGACACCGAGATCAACGGCTTCTGCTACGTCCGCTACGTGGCCGGCCACAACCTGTTCTTCGTGGCCAGCTCCGACGATGTGTTCATCACCGAGCAGACCGTCTCCCCGCACTCGGCCGACGCCAGCGGCGTAGGCTACGCCAAGGCGCAGTACAACGCCGTCATGGCGGGTCGTGAGGACGAGCTACGCTTGCAGTGGCACAAGCACCCGCACGATGTCTACTGCAGTCCGACCGACATGCGAAACATCGAGAACTTCGGCCTGACCGGCGAGTGGATCATCAGCCTGGTGGTCAACATCCAGGGTGAGATGCACGCCAGGTTCGACGCCTTGCAGCCAGCCCGCTTCGGCGGCGAGATGGAGGTGACGATCCACCGCGTGATCCGCCCCGACCTGACCGACCGCGCCGCCCGCGAGGCGGCAGAGCTCGTCACGATCAAGCAGCCCCCGGCCACCGTCGTCACTCGACCCGCTCGCCGCACCCGCGGCAGCAAGACCGCCAAGCAGACCAAGGAGCAGTGACATGAGCATCACCGACACCGAGCAAACAGCCGCCTTCGAGGCCGACTACAGCGACCAGTCAGGGATCTTCAACCGTGACTCGGTCAACACCGTCGTCACGATGATCGGCTGCGGAGGCATCGGTGCCTCCGTCCTGCCGCTTCTCGTGACCATGGGCTTCAAGCACTTCTGCCTGTACGACAAGGACGTGGTGGAGCCGCGCAACATCGCGACCAACCTGATCTTCCGTGCACAGGACATGTACCGTCCCAAGGTCGACCGAGTCAAGCAGTACCTCCAGGAGTTCGGTGCGGAAACCGTCACCGCCTACCAGGAGCACTTCGAGGGCCAGCATCCGCTCAGTGGGCTGGTCATCAGCGGCGTCGACAGCATGGCTGCCCGGAAGTTGATCTGGCGGTATGTCGTCGACAACAGGAACGTGCCGCTCTACATGGACGGCAGAATCGGTGGCGTCTACGCAAGCCTGCTGACCGTCGAGCCGTGCAACTTCGACCACATCGATTGGTACGAGACGCACAAGCTGTTCGACGACTCGAAGGCCGCCGTGCTGCCGTGTACCCAGCGGACCGTCGTCTACCCGGCCGTCTTCCTCGGCACCTGCATGGCCGCGCACCTCGCGGCCTGGAGCCGCGGCGAGCAATCGCCGAACCAGGTGGACATGGGCTACTACGAGGAGTACTTCTTCCAGACGGTCGACGCACCGCAGAGCTGAGAGACTGAGACCGCCTGGCACCACCGCGTAAAGCGGTGGTGCCAGGCACAGTCCATACTTTTTTTGCCAGGCAAGATCCTGGTTTTTTAATACCTAAAATATCTCATACCCTATATTGAAGCTCTAGAAACATTTCATAAAGCACCCTATACTCAACTTGTAAAACAAATAAGTGAGGTATCATGACCGGTTTAAAGAACTTTACTATGGACGAAATGCAAGCCTTTGCACGATCATTTGAACAATTATTTTATGATGATCGTGGCGCAGAAATGGCAGCATTTTATACAGATAACGCACGTCTCATGGGAGATGGTATCGCTCCAATACAGGGAAGAAGTGAGATTGCCAGGTTTTGGGAAATGACGTGCGAGCGTGCTCGGCAACTCAACATGAAGCGATCTATCGCCATCGAAGAAATCCAAAGTACAGAGACACTCAGTTATGCGGTGAGTACTCTTACAGTTACCGTACAAACAGCAGACAACACTACGATCACTAATACCGTCAAAGATATTACTATCTGGCGAAAACAATCAGATGGAAGTTGGCAAATAGAAGTAGATATCTCAAATCAAAATCCAGCTAGTGTAAACAATTAAAGTCTGCTAGATTTCAGAATCTACAGCACTAAAGGATTGAGCAATCCGCTCGGGTAAGAGCGAGCGGAGTTCTTGACGATCAAAGTGTCTTAAAGGCTCTTTGTTCACTAGATATTCCTCAACTTCGATATACAATCGACGAAGTGCACTTATCTCAGCAGCAGATAATCGCGTTGAATGACGATCTGACATCCGCGATGTGAGCGTCAACAAGCGATCTCGCACATCATTCAGTGCGCTTGGGTTAGACACCAGCTGTTCCATATATACTATAGCGTCTATATAGCTCGCATCCGACGCCAGTCTACGACGCGCTATAGCTTGAAAGGCATCGGCAGCCACCAGCAGCACAACTACGGCAGCGATTATAGGCAAATAGTTGAATGAATACTTTGTATACCATGTCAAACTGTACGGCGTCAGCAAGCTATAGAGGAGTTCAGCCAACTCAGCAGCGGCTCCCATACTCATACCGATCGCCAACCATCTAACAGCACGTGTGTATAATGGCCCGATAGACATACGAACACGCCAGAGCAGCGAGGCAGTCACTAGATTAATCGCAAACAGCCATGACAGTAACGCCATGAATGTCTCGTACTGCAATCTTGCATCAGGGCTGGCAGTGATTCGTCTATGAGGTAACAGTACCACAAGGCCGGATACTAGTAGTGACAAAAGAAACACATACACAAATGATGTCGCAAAAAATCGAATTGCAAGTAGTCGCGCAAATAAACGCACACTAATATATGTTGCTAGCCCAGAAGTAATAAAGGGCAGTAGTACTGCGCCAGAACTTATCCATCGACTATTCAGAGCATGCAGTAAACCGAGAACAGGGAACTGCAATTCAGCAACGCCGAATAGTACCATGCCCGCCGCAAAGATTGCATAGGCAAGACGCAACCGTCCAGAAAAGGTACGCATACCACTCAGAAACAGCCATGCCGTTAGTAGTTGCAAACTAAACAGTAATACGGCCAATGCCATCTGCACTTTTAAAAATTGACCTTGTATAACCAACGGTGGCGTAGCTATAGCCGTGACACATGCTACAAGTCCAGCCGCTACCATAAACCATAGCGGTCGCATTGTTCCACGCGTCAAATGTTGCTCATGCATTTTCTTTATAGTAGCGTATTCAAACAAAAAACTATAGCGACCTACATAATCCAGTCCACGTACTAATGAGCTAATAATCTCGTACGTTTACGATACCTAGTTTTCTCTCTAGGTAGACGACAGTTGGAAGACTGAGTAAATGGAACTTCACGGTATATGTTGGTAATGTATAGCCAATCTCGGGGTTAACACCTCTGTCGGCCGATTGTAAATTAAAATGCTTGTCAGAGTATTTCTCAAGAAATGCGTCTTTATCATCAAAGAGTACAAGCTCCACGTGTTCGAGTCCTTCTTTAGTCTCAACATCCTTTTTTGGTGCAGGCAACTCCACAGTATCGATACGCCAAGTATCGTGGTAAATTGGCTCATTCAGACGGAATACCGCTATTGGCCTGCCATTAATCTGAGCCTCACCGAGTAGTTTTCCCACTCTAAAAAGTTCGAGCTTTTTCGATTCATAAGACTCGAAAGAGGGGACTCTGTAGCATACGTGGTTCATCTGGACAAAGTCAGATAGCTCAAAACCCTCGGCTTTAATCTCTTCTAGTATTAGCTTTAAGAAGGAATGATAGTCACCTATAATTGTCTGCAAATCGTCCATATTAGATTCATTGTATCAAATAGATACCACGAAAATTTTCGTGGTATCTTCATAAACTATAAAAAATAAAATGGCAACCATCACAAACTGTTCGGCCATTCATTGCATACATAAGTTCAACACAAAAACAGTAATTCTTTGTGATGGGTGGATGCAGTTTTCTACATCCACCCATCACATATCCCACAGAATGTTACGGCGTCGCACCTACTGACACGCCAGGCATTACTCCTTCGCGTCGTCGGTCTCTGTTAGGGCGGCCATGAAAGCATCGCTGATTGCGATAGCTTTCCTTAGCTGCCCGAAAGAGCCTCCGGTAGTCATCGATAGCGGACTGCGGTACGGACCACTCACCTCCGATATACCAGAGCTGATTTGCCTCCCTCATGATCAGGAGGATGCGCTTGAACAGCTCAAGACGCACCCGAGCGGCGATCATACCCTGCTCTCTACTGGAGTACTGACGATACACAGGAGGGAGATCGGTCGTCGAGTAGATCTTCCTCTGCGCATAGCTACTCATCGTGTCCTGAATGTACTGGGCAAGGATGCTCAGCCGTTCATCAAGGCCCACGATGTACCCAGGAGTCGTCTTTCCGCCCGGTGCCGAACGAGCATCGGCAAAGGCGCGAATGAGTCGCCAACGCGCTTCGAACATTACGCGAACGAACTCACCCTCGGTCAGAAAGTTTTCGAGCTGGAGATCCTCCAGCCGCAACCTGGATAGACGTACAGAAGCTATAGGGGAGTGGAGTGGAGACTGCGACATGGCATCATTCCGTTCGTAAGGACTTCGCTGACGCTCGAACTTTTTACACCTCACCCCTTCTCACTGATCTGCGATACCCCTAGTTAACACTGATTACATCAAAATGACAAGAAAGTACACAAGAGATGTGTCGAAGATAGTCGTTTTCAATAGGAGATAGCCTATAGACCGTCTATAAAAAGCTCATATTTTCAAGAATTCCGATAATATTACCACTAGACCGACGACATATTTGATGCTTGCTATAATTATTACGGCATGGCTGAGAACACTATTATTCATAGCACACGAGTAGCAGGTTCCCCCTACGTTCATAGCATATCGCGTATTATCCATATGCAAGACAACATCGGCACAGCAACACCAGACGGTTGTTGGGACCTAGTGGTTCTCAAACGAAAAGAACGAATTTATTTCTTTCGCACAGGAATACTTACGCAGGCAATTCCATTGCGGCGCGAGGCAGGCGACGAGCTCTTAACGATCTCGTTAAGAGTCGCATTTTTTATGCCGCATATGGCAGCACGTCAACTCATTAATAAGGCTTTTTCATTCCCATTATTCAACAACCGTACCTGTTGCATGAATGGGAACTTGATAGAGTTACCTAATTTCGAGAATGCTGAGCTATTTATTGACAAGCTAGTAAGCGTTGGTATCCTCGTCAAAGATAACGAGATTGCGTGCGCCTTAGAAGGAAGGCTTCAAACAAAATCATCGCGTACACTCCGACGACGTTTCCTTGTCACGACAGGCCTTACGCAGAACTACATTCAACAAATAGTCCGCGCGCAACACGCTGTCATGTTAATTCAACAAGGTGCACCCTTACAGTGGGTCGCTGCAGAGACCGGCTATTATGATCAGTCTCAGATGACGCACAGTTTGAAACACATTATGGGACAAAATCCCGGCGAGATTAAACGTAAAGGCGCAAATACCACCAAAGACCTATCGTTGTTTTAGCTATTCTTTATTCTGGTGATGCTTGAGTAATAAAAACCACCATTGTCAGGTGGGTGTTGTGCAGCCGAACCCGGTACGCATGCAGCCCTGAGGCCACTGCTGCGTACCGGGTTCGGTGATGCACTCTCTTGCGCGATGACTGATCAGAAGACCAGCGTATCGGCCGCCTCGTCGTAGTCCAGACGCAGCATGCCGAGGGCGACGCCGGTCTGGTCGTTGAGCTTGACGAACGCGTCGCCGTCGAAGACGAGGACCGGCAGCCGGCCGTCGACGAACAGCTCGCCGCGGTCACCGAGGTCCAGCGTGAACGTCACGCCCTTCTACAAACCACCTAAAAGTTCAATATGAAATCAAACACTTAGGTGGTGTGCCCCTTGACACCGCACACGATTCCGCAAGCGGAAAACATGGCGGTGCCAAGGTGTTGAGCTGGCGATGACCTGTCGTCAGGACTCGGCGGAAGCCTCGTCGCCTTCGAGTGAGTACTCCGCCTGAAGCGCCGCGTAGGCGTCTCGAGACGGCCGCTCCAGCTCGTCGCGGTACGGGTACCGGGAGTCGCGGGGCTGTCCCTCGAGGTACTGCGCGCGACTCGGCGATCCCGGGCAGACCTGGACGTCGTCGATGACGACGGGCAGCAGGTGGCGAGAGATCGCGAACGCGAAGAAGGGATCGTCGCTGCGAATGGCCTCGAACAAGGTCGCGTCATTCGCGGGCGAAACGGGGGTCTTGCACTTGTCGCAGTCGGTCATGGCAATCTCCACTCGATGTTGAACAGGTACGGGATACCCTACTTGGATTCCAAAAAGTATTTTAACATAAAAATATATTTATGTCAATCAACTCTCGGGGTCTTTGAGCAGGCGGCCTCTTATTGCCTGTCCACAAAACCTTCGTTTTTAAGACACTCTGTCACCCTACATTCTGAAAACCTACCTAGGTGTTGGCGCTAGTATATAAACTCATCCGCAAAACTACGTACCATTTACTGCATAGGTAATGAATCATACCAAGAGAAGACTGCCTTCTATAGGCTATGAATCAAATCACGAATCACTTTGTAATACCCGTCCTCTTCGCTATCACCCTTTCTATGCAGTCTACGGTGAATCGAGCACCAAAACAACAGCGTTAATTAACTAAATAAAAAGTTCCAAGAGATATCTCTTGGAACTTTTTACCTCAATTACGAGTTGAATAATGTCATGGTGATCTCACCGGGAATCGAACCCGGATTGCCAGGATGAGAACCTGGTGTCCTAACCGTTAGACGATGAGACCGTTTTTACCTTAGTCACTTTAACAAAAAAACTCATCTTTGTCTATCTCCTATGTAAAGGGGAGAGGCGCCACTTGTCCTCGAGAGCATAATGCGGCATACTACTAGCATAAGTACAATGTATACATAAGCTGTAGGGGATATACCATAAAACAACTAACACTTACTCGCTTCTGGCATCGCCGTATTTGCGAGGGCATCATGATGGTGGCTAGTGTTGTTGTTTTACTCTATTTTTGGGGTGTTGTAGGAGGCAAGGGGTCGCTCGGATCGCTTCCTGCGATAAGTGTAATCGCTGCAATTTCTAGTGGGGTTGCACTTCTCGTCAGTGGTGCTGCGTATCTGTGGACTCCGCCAAAATATGAATTCTGGGGTTCATATGCTAGCTTTATCGCTCTATCAAGTATGTCAATGACACTCTTCTTAACAAGCGGAGAACTGTTGTCGCCATATATTGCCGTATGGATGTTTGTCGCTCTGTTTGCGGCTGTTTTTGGGTATTACGGCATCATTCCGCTATTTCTTGCTATTAGTGCTTCAATCCTAACGCAACTCTTTGGCGGATCCATACATCATGACCAACTGGTTGTTTTTTTGCTATGCGGTGAGCTTCCTCTCGTCCTCAGTTATATACTTTGGCACTCTCAAACGGCAACAGATACCAGTGGCGATAAAGCATACCGCGAGTTAGCAACGCAGCTTAGTCAAGTGGCAGGAAAATCCGAAGTTGTCATTAACGCCATCGCAGACGGTGTCATTGCTCTCAATAATCAAGGAGTTATCCAACTCATTAATCCGGCAGCACAACAAATTATCGGATGGGGCAAACAAGACGCTCTCGCACTGAGCTATAAGTCCGTTCTCAAACTTGTCGACAAAAGTGACAAGGAACTAGAGCAAACAAACGACCCCATCTCTCAAGCCATCGCCACCAATAAGGAAGTAAGATCAACAAACTTTAATCTTATGACAAATTCAGGTAAGAAGTTGTTAGTGTCTATTGTTGTTTCTCCGATAGGTCAACCTGGCTCTGGAGTAATCATTGTCTTCCGTGATATCACAAAGGAAAAGGCCGAAGAACGGGAGCAAGCCGAATTTATTAGCACCGCAAGCCACGAAATGCGAACACCAGTAGCTTCAATCGAAGGATACTTGGGACTAGCGCTTAATCCAGCTACTGCTCAAATCGATGAAAAAGCACGCGACTTTATTACAAAAGCGCATGAATCAGCCCAACATCTTGGTCGACTTTTCCAGGACCTATTAGACGTAAGTAAGGCCGAAGATGGTCGCATGTCAAACAACCCAAAAGTGGTCGACATTGTTGTCTTCACACACGATATCGTTCAAGGACTACGTCACAAAGCGGAAGAAAAAGGGCTTCGCATCTTATTTAAACCACAGCCTGACGATGACGATCCACAAAGCAGAGAACGCCACCTTAACCCTGTCTTTTACTCGAATGTAGACAACGACCATTTAGGGGAGGTGCTTTCTAATCTGGTTGAAAATGCAATCAAATATACTCCAAAGGGTGATGTTGTTGTTGACGTAACGGGCGACGCCGAACATGTTGTTATTAGCGTTGCAGATAGCGGTATTGGCATCCCTAAAGAAGATCAGGTCCATCTCTTCCAAAAGTTCTACCGCGTTGATAATAGCGACACACGAGAAATAGGTGGCACGGGCCTAGGATTGTATCTTTCCCGACGACTAGCCGAGGCAATGAATGGCCGAATCTGGCTTGATAGTGAATATAAGAAGGGGAGCACCTTCTATCTTGAACTACCACGCATAGATCATGAAGAGGCAACTCGTCTTATTGAACAAGCGTCACTCACTCCTATTGAAAATGAAATAAGCGATGTAACAGTCAATCAGCCTACACTCGTTAACGCACCGACGCCAGCCCAGACTCCAGTTATCCCAACACCGGAAATCGTACCAGATCAACAACAAGCACTCCCTGGTGAGGCCATCTATACAAGTGCCCCTGCATCAGCTGTTGCACAACAACTTCAGTCGATGGGAGCCGGCAGTATGCAACAAGGCATTCAACCTCTGCAGCGCCAGCAGGTAAACTACACACCAGTACAGCCAACATCGTACACTCCAGCGCAACCACAACAGACATATCCTGGATATGTCTCAGGCCAGCCCGCCTATGCTCCACCCCCTCAACCAGCGCAGCATCCAAACACACCAATTAGTAGTATCGAACAGCATCCAGACCAATATGTAAGACCTCGTCAGCCTTCAGTTTCAGTACCGCCAAGGGGGCAAAATTAAAACATAAGAGCTATAGCATTTTATACCATGGTTGAGTACAATAGGAGATAATATGACAAAAATACTACTAGTCGAAGACGATAAAAGTCTCCGTGAAATCTACGGTGTACGTCTCCTGGCTGAAGGGTACGATATTGTATCGGCAGGTGATGGCGAAGAAGCACTTGCCATGGCAATTAAAGAACGGCCGCAACTCATCGTCAGTGATGTGATGATGCCAAAAATTAGCGGTTTTGACATGCTTGATATACTTCGCTCCACAAGTGAGACAAAGGATATTAAGGTTATTATGATGACCGCGTTATCCAGCGAAGATCAACGCGCACGCGGTGAAGCTCTTGGCGCCGATCGTTACCTTGTTAAATCTCAGGTAGGAATTGAGGATGTTGTTCGCACAGTTCATGATGTTCTTGGAGATGCATTAGCACCTCGTCCGACTGCTGCACAGACATTTGGTTCACCAGCAGTTCCCAGTGCCGTACCACGTCCAACTTCGCCAGTAGTGCCTCAACGTCCTACTCAACCAGCGTATCCTGCTTCACAACCCGCTACTGCGCCACAAGCACCTGTGCCAGCGCCACAACCCGTGCCTCAACGTCCTGCGGCTCCTCAATTTACAAGCACCACTCCTACTCCTAGCAGTTTGCCGCAACCAACAGCACCTTTTTCAACCCCTCGTCCTGCTACATTGGGAGATAGAGTCATCCACCCGTTAACACCTCCTGGACCAAAACCTGATGTCGCAAGTATGATGGCCCAAGAACTAGGTCAACCTGCTACGACACCCGCTGTGCAACCACAAACTGCGGCTCCTGTCCCGCAGCCCACCCCTACGCAAGCACCTGTGCCAGCGCCACAACCCGCTGTTCAGTATGTTGCCCCATCACAACCGGTAGCCCCAAACCCAGCACCGCAGCAGCCAAGTGCACCAGCCCCGGCACAAGCGCCCTCTGGTATTTCTTTCGAAGAAACACCACGTCCAACACAAGCGGGGCCATTTACGCCCGGTCCTCAACCTCCTACGGCTTTATAGGTTAGTGCTATAATCATTAGTTAATGACTGACGAAACCCCAACGCTCCGTTTAAATAAACATGTCGCACTACAACTTGGCGTCTCACGACGTGAGGCGGACACTCTTATTGCTGAGGGGAAAGTAATTGTTAATGGAGTGACTGCTACGCTTGGGGGTCGTTTTCATGATGGTGACGTCATTACTGTGAGCAAAAAGGTGCTCACAAGCTCAACGGAGCGTCAATATATTCAACTCTATAAACCTGTAGGATACGTTTGTTCACGTCGAGCACAGGATGAGAACCCCACTATTTATGATCTTCTTCCATCTGAGTATCGAGTGTTAAAACCAGTAGGGCGCCTAGACAAAGACAGCTCCGGACTCATTCTACTTTCCAATGATGGTGATTTTGCATTTCGTATGACACATCCAAAGTTCGCAAAAACAAAGATCTATGTCGTCCAGTTAGATCACGAACTCGCTCCGCTACATCAGCAGATGATTAGTGACTACGGCGTCGCCCTAGAGGACGGGGTGAGCAAACTCATGCTCGAACGCGTCTCCGACTCTCATCGAAAAGAGTGGATTGTGACCATGTCTGAAGGACGTAACCGACAAATTCGCCGCACATTTAGCGCCCTTGGATATACCGTTGAAAAACTTCATCGTACACACTTTGGCAATTATTCACTTGGTGATATGAAGCCAGGTGACTACCAATCAGTCGATATGCGTTAGGTGATATACTGCTTACGCTCGCTAACCGTTTTAATCTCTGTTATAATTAGCAAAAGTTATGCCTTCTAAATTACCTACAGTTGCGATTATTGGCCAAGCGAACGTTGGAAAAAGTTCGCTTTTTAATCGTATGGTACGAGCGCAACAGGCGATTGTTGCCCGCGAGGCTGGAACGACCCGAGATAATGTCCTAGGACGCGTTGAACACAGATACCACAGCTTCTGGCTTGTAGATACCGCTGGGTTAAAGGATCCTAACGACGAATTCGAAGCCTCCATTCAGGAACAGATTGTCGAAGCGGCTGAAGCGGCGGATGTCATCATAGTTGTCGTTGACGCCAGCCAATTCGTAAGTGATCTCGATCGTCAGGTAGCGAAAAAAGCGCTTCGATCGAAAAAGCCAGTTATTCTTGTTACGAATAAGGCTGATCTTAAAACAACCGTTCCCGAAAACGAGTTCAAGCGTCTTGGTATTAGTACTATTATTCGTACTAGCGCAGAACATAATAGTGGGGTTATAGAAGTACTCGATGAAATCGTCGAACATATTCCCGCAAAGCACGAAGACACTCCGGATGAAGTTCTCCGTGTCGCTCTTATTGGTCGACCGAATGTAGGGAAATCACACCTCTTTAATACTCTCGCAGGTAAACAGCAAGCCATCGTCGCAAATATCGCTGGCACTACTCGAGACGTAAACCGTATTGCTATCCGTTATGGAGGTCGAGATATTGAACTTCTCGATACCGCTGGTATGCGAAAACCTGGTAAACAAGAAGTAGGGATTGAAAAATTCAGCGTTCTTCGCACACTACAGGCCATTGAAGAAGCAGACGTTTGTTTCCTCCTTATGGATGTCAATGAGTTAAATACCCAGCTCGATCAACGCCTTGCGGGCATTATCGATGAAGCGGGTAAGGGGATGGTAATCGTTATCAGTAAGTGGGACTCGGTCGAGAACAAGGACGCCTACACCCGTGACGCCCTAGCACCAAGTATTTCTCGTACATTTAAGTTCACCCCTTGGGCACCGCTCATCTTCACAAGTAGCGTCACTGGTCAAAATGTCACCAAACTATTCGATCTTGCTCTTGATATTGATGCACGTCGCAAACAAGAAACAAAGACTCGCGTTCTCAACGACATGCTTCAAGAGGCAATTCAAAAGCATCCGCCTGCAGGTCTTAAAAATACGCACCCTAAGCTTCGTTATATGGTGCAAACCGATCAATCTCCACCATGGTTCGTTATATATGGTAGTAATTTGAAATTCGTCCACTGGAGCTACAAGCGTTATCTTGAACGTCTTATTCGCGAAACGTACAACTTCGCCGGTACACCTATAAAATTCTCGTTCCGAGACGAAAAGCAAATAAAAGCAAACCGTGAAAAAGAACAGGCGTTAAAAGCTAAGCTTGAAAAAGCCGAAAAAAGCTAGTCACATGAAGGTTATCTTCGCCCAAGGGAACCCAGGAGACCAATTTACCCACACTCGCCACAACGTTGGTTTTATATTCGCTGATATGTTAGCAAAAAAATGGGGAGTGGACTTCGTTAAAAAACCAAAGTTTCATGCTGACATTGCCGAGACTACCCTCCAAGGCGAGAAGATTCTTATCGTTAAGCCAACTACATTTTATAACGAGACTGGCATTTCAGCTCGTGCACTGATAGATTTCTATAAAGTAGACCCAGCTCTCGATTTTATAGTTATCCATGATGATCTTGCGCTTCCATTCGGAGTGCTTCGAACAAGGAGAAGCGGTAGTGATGCAGGCAACAATGGCATTAAGTCACTTACTGCCCATCTAGGCGAACAGTATAATCGTATTCGTGTCGGCATGTATCATGAACTACGTGACAACATAAATGATGTTGACTTTGTCCTTGGATCATTGAATAAAAAAGAGCAGGATAGTCTGCCAACTCTTTTTAACGAAGTCGAAAACTTCATTAGTCAATTTATTTCAGAGAACCTTACTCTTACAAAAGTAACTGTTTTTGAATAGAGGGTAGACCCGCCAGGGCGCTCGGTTGCCGTAAGACAGCAACACGGGCGCCCATATGCGGGATGTGCTCACGCAGCGCTGGGATACGTGACTACCATCGAGTCACTTGTCACTTCAGGATCCGGTTGCAGCGCTTGGAGCGCAGCCGCGCCCTTCGGATCCACCAGCTTGAGCATATCCTCGAACTCCTGGGCTGCCGCAGCCCGTTCGTCGTAGTATCCGTCTCCAGTCGAAATGATAGGCATTGCCCACCTCCGTTGTCGTGCAGTTTGAGCTATTGCATTTTAGCACGTATATATAATAATCGCAAAATTCACAGCATCTTTTGAGTACTAAAAAAGCGCCAGGTAAGGGTGGGCATCACCTGGCGCCGTTTTACCCTTCAACCCACCACAGAGGCAAGCGTAACGATCTCGTCAAAGCGCAGACGTTCGCTGGTTAAAGGGATTAGTATGTATGCAATGCTTTTTTAGTTGAAAAGTGGAGGGTAGTTACTTAGCAACACATTGCATACAACCTAACATAAGTTAGAATAGGGGGTATAAGGTGCGTTTGGTTAATCTCGCAGATGCAACCAATCGTTTTTCATATTAGCACTTATTTGACATTAAGTCAATAGTTTTTGGCATATTATGTGTATAAAAAGCGTATATCACCTCTATAAAACGTAAGCGTCTTACACTATTCGGGTCTTTTATCAGTGTTAAAAATATATTTTTTACCTTTTAGCGCCCACGACGCCTCATTTGATTTGCTATACATTTTACAAAAAATAAAAAGTTGCGTAGTATAAGGCATTGTGTTTAGCTAAAGTACACGGAAATAGACAAAAAGGTAATGTATATATAATTTATGAGTAAAAATCTTGTCATCGTAGAGTCACCAGCCAAAGCCAAGACCATTGAAAAGTATCTTGGTAAGGACTTCGTGGTTAAAAGTAGTATCGGCCACATTAGAGGTCTCCCTAGCAAAAATGGGAGTGTTGACGTTGCCAACGGTTTTGCTCCGCGATTTGAAATTAACGCTGATAAGAAAAAGACCATAGCGGAACTCAAACGTGAAGTGAAGGCAGCTGATACCGTATGGCTCGCAAGCGATGAAGACCGTGAGGGTGAGGCCATCGCGTGGCATCTTGCTGAAGTACTCAAACTCAACCCAAAGACAACTCACCGTATTGTGTTTCATGAAATTACAAAAAACGCCTTAGACGAGGCTGTAAAACATCCACGCACCATCGATATGCCTCTCGTGGAGGCTCAGCAAGCTCGTCAGTCACTCGATTATCTTGTAGGTTTCGAATTATCTCCTGTTTTATGGCGCAAAGTACGACCTCAGCTATCTGCCGGACGAGTTCAATCAGTTGCCGTTCGGCTTATTGTCGAACGTGAAGCTGAAATTGACGCCCACGTTCCAGAATCTACCTTTAAACTCACCGCCGAATTCCTTCTTGAAGATGGCACTATCTTACCTGCGACAAATGTAAGAAAATATGCGACCATCGATTCTGTTCGAGAAACTCTAGAAGAATTCGCGAAAAGTGCTTTTAACGTTGCTGACATCGTAAAGAAGCCCGGAACGCGTAGTCCTTCCGCACCATTCACTACCAGCACACTTCAACAAGAATCGAGCAACAAGCTCGGATTCAGCCCTCGTAGCACTATGCAATTAGCGCAGAGACTCTACGAAGCTGGTCTTATTACGTATATGCGTACTGACTCTGTAAATCTGTCTACACAGGCCTTAGGTGCGATGACAAACTTCATCAAAAGCGAATATGGTGACAATTACCACCAGTTCCGCACATTTAAAGCTAAGTCGGCAAATGCCCAAGAGGCACACGAAGCAATTCGTCCAACAGATGTCACGAAAAGTATTGCTGGGGCAGATGAACAACAAAAGAAGCTTTATAATCTCATCTGGCGTCGTACACTTTCAAGTCAGATGACGCCTGCGACCCTAGAGAAGACTACTATTTCCATTGCCGCAGATCAGTCAAAGGAAATCATGGAAGCTAAAGGTGAAATCGTTGTCTTCGATGGATTTTTAAAGGTTTACGGTCGTAGTGGCGATGATGTCCTCTTACCACCACTCAGTACCGGTGACCCTCTTACTCTACAATCCGCAGAAGCACTTGAAAGTCTCTCTCGAGGACCTGCTCGCTATACCGAAGCTAGCCTTGTTCGTACGCTTGAAGAAAAGGGGATAGGGCGACCTTCAACATACGCCAGTACTATTAACACGATACAGACTCGTGAATATGTTGAGCGAGGTGATCTTGAAGGTATCGAGAAGGAAATTACTAAACTCACATTAAAAAAGGGCGAGATTACACAAACCCAAGAAAAAATTCAATACGGCAAAGACACAAATAAACTCTTCCCAACAGATACAGGTAAGGTAGTAACGGACTTCCTTGTAAAACACTTTGAAGAGGTAATGGACTACGACTTCACAAAATCTGTCGAAAATGAGCTGGACGAAATTGCAATAGGTCACAAGGATCGCGTAAAAGTGTTGAGCGAGTTCTATACACCTTTTCACAAACTCGTTGAAGAGAGTGCTGGAGTAAGTAGGGCAGAAGCAACCCAGACGCGTCACATAGGGGATGATCCTAAAACAGGTCTTCCGATCTTTGCTCGTTTCGGGCGATTTGGGCCTATGCTTCAAAAAGGTGAACAGTCTGACGACCCTAAACCAACATTTGCTCCGCTTCCTAGTGGGTCCAGAATCGAAACGGTCACTCTTGAACAAGCCCTAGAAATGTTTAAACTACCACGCCTCGTTGGATTAACGAAAGACGGTAAGGAGATTAAAGCCAATATTGGTCGCTTTGGTCCTTATATCGTTATAGACAAACTATTTGTTAGCATCAAGCCACACGACCCGAGCACCATCACTCTTGATGAAGCACGTGAATTATATGAAGAAAAACTAAGGACTGAGGCAGAAAAAAATATCGCTAATTTCGAAGATGGAATTAAGATTCTTAACGGCCGCTTTGGTCCTTATATCACAGATGGCAAACGAAATATAAAGATCCCGAAAACCGAAGATCCTAAGACGATTACACACGAACAGGCGAAAGAGCGACTGAACGAGGCACCCACTAAGAAAACGCGCCGTATTATTCGTCGAAAATCAGCCTAAGTCTAGTAGTGTCCTCGCTATGTAATGTAGCTCTGAAAATGAGTGCGCAGACGACTCATAACAGAGGAGTATTTAAGATGCTATTGACTTTCTTAAGAAAAGTGTTTAAGATATAAATTATTCTCTTAACTGCCTGACACCCGTCGGGCAGTCCGCACGTTGAAATGAGGGCCGGTCATGCGACCGCTTCCACTCTCTCGTATCGATCGCCTGAACCTAGGCGACCACACCGAGGTGACGATCCTCGCACTCGGACGAGGCATTAACACCAACGGAACACTCAGTCCAGAAGGTGAGGCTCGCGTCGAACGGACGCTTAACGTGGCCCGTGCCATCAAAAGTCGTGGCTACAAGGTCAGGATCGTCTGGACGGGAGGTAAGTCGCTCGCTCAGGTAAAGCAACATATCGTCATCGGCGGAGCTGGCAGTGAGGGCGCAGCAATGCTGGTGTCTGCAAAGAACCAGCTCACCCCAGATGACGACTTCGAGCAGTACGAAGAAACCGTGTCAACAAGCACCGTAGGCAACATGGCACGCTCCACGCATCTCGTGAAACCCGACTCGCTGGTCGTCGTCGTGACCGACGTGCTTCACTGCAAGTACGGTCGCGTCTGGCATGCCGCACGTCTGGCACTGCCTCTACACGACATTCGGATCGTATCGATGCAGTCACCATACGGCAGGAAGCAACTGGTCAATCAACTGCTTTCTGCGATCGTGACCGCAATCGGCATGCTCGGTGTCAAGCGAGGCGACGCAAGCGCCATCCTCAAGAGGCAAGCACGCCTCGAGGACGTCCTGCGACGTCGGTAACCGTCATCTCGACAAAGCGGAGGAAGAAGGCCTCTGTATGCGCACCTAATCCGTGCACATACAGAGGCTTGTTTGATAATCTAATACTTGCAGCGATACCACATCATAAGCATTAAGAAAGTCTCAAAACACTCTTTACTACATGCGTCTATTTCATGCTATAATTAGTTCATATAGTACATTGTTTGACATTATATAAATATTGTTCTATAATGTATGTTAGATGAAATAAAAGACTAATCCCCTGAGGTGAGACAGAGAGGAACTAACTCGCAAATGGATGAAACTGCACAAAAAGACACAGCGACAAATCTCAAAGATGCCGTTAATGATATCCTAACGGTAATTGAGCAAGAGCGCGAACGTGAGATCATTACACGACGTTTTGGTCTTTTTGACCGACGCGAGACGCTTGAACAAATAGGGGAACTGCTTGGCATCACCCGCGAACGTGTTCGTCAGCTTGAAAAGGCGATTCTCATCCGCCTTAAGATTGCTGCTGAAGACAACAAGGTTCCAGCCATCCGTGATGTAGAGCGTACGCTCACCCGTGACCTCTCTGAATCCGGACGTGTCGGACGCGTACAAGACATTGCCAACCGTCTCATTGGCGAAAAAAATGATGCTCGTCACCGTGCACACATTGCTTTTATTGCTGAACTCTCTCCTAATCTCGTTGTTATTAACGAAAATGACAACTACCACCACACCGTTGGTATCAAGGCTCATGGCGACGAAAAGATAATTAAAGCAAACATCGACGAAATTGTTAAGACGATTAAAAAACACGGCGAACCACTTCAGATCGAAGAACTTCATACTCAGCTTCACCACGAAAACCCAGATCAAGTTCGCGCACTAGCTAGTGCTAGTAAGCATCTCGCTCATCTTAAAGATAGCTGGGGACTTGTTAAATGGCCGACTGTCAACCCAAAGAACATCCGAGACAAGATTTACGTTATCTTGGCAGAAAACGGCAAGCCTATGCACTTCTCTGAAATTGCTAAATCAATTAAGGGCAGTGAATTCAAGCGAAAAGACGTCACAACACAAGCCATCCATAATGAGCTCATTAAAGACAAGCGTTTCGTGCTAATTGGTCGTGGTATCTACGCACTCGACAACTGGGGCTTCAGTAAGGGTACTGTCGCAGACATCATCACTGATGTCCTCAAGAGAGCTGGCGAACCACTTCACCGTGATGAGATCGTCAAACGTGTTCTCAAGAGTCGTCAAGTTAAGGAGACAACAATCCTTCTTAACCTTCAAAGCAAGCCTCAATTCAAACGCGTCGCAAAAGCAACCTATACTCTGGAACAACCAGCAAAATAGTTGCTTGCATTGCACGCTCACAGATGGGACAATAGACAATAGTTATGAGCGTTCTTTTGTGGATTATTAACCTGTTGTTACAGTGGTATGTTTGGCTCCCTATTGTAGTAGTGCTAGCCTATCTCACAATGCGCAATTATCGTCGAATCGATGCAGTCAAGGCGGTCGAAAGTGTCCTTCTAATTCTCGAGATCCCTAAAGCAAATGATAAATCTGAGCTCGCAGCCGAACAGCTTTTCGCAAGTCTTCATGGCATTTTGCGGGATAAAAATGAGCTAAAATACACTAATGGTGTCCAAGAACACCTCAGTTTTGAGATTGCCTCAGTGAATGGACAAATACGTTTTTACGTGTGGGTACCGAAAACACTGCAAAGCTTTGTAGAAGGGCAAATATACTCTCAATATCCAAGTGTCCAGATTCATGTCGCTGACGAAGATTACGTCGCCCATGAACGTCGACACAGTGTTATTTATACCTCTGAGATTAGTCTAGCGACAAGTGAGTTTCTGCCAATTAAGACCTTCCAAAGTTTTGAGGTTGACCCACTTGCGGGTATTACAGGAACTCTTGCTAAATTAGAGTCAACAGGTGAAGAACTATGGGTTCAAGTACTCGTTAGACCTATAGCTGATGATTGGCACAAAGCCTCAGACAGTTGGATTAAAAGCGTCAAAAATGGTGATCCTTTCGCCTTCTTAAAGGGTGGAAACTTCAATTTTAAGTGGGTAGGGGGATTGATAAGCGCCCTGTCGGCACCCCCCGAGTCTGGACTGACTGGCAAAGCGGGTCCCAAAGAACTATCCGAACGGGATAAGACTCGTGTCGCCGAGGCAGAGAAAAAAGCAACAAAACTTGGCTACCAAGTTAAGATCCGTATGGCATATCTTGGTGAAAGTCCTACAAATGCCAAGCTGCGCATGCAGGCCATCGTCGGAACATTCAAACAATTTAATAGTACAAATCTTAACGGTTTCCATATGACAGGTGGCAGTTTTGCTAAGGAAGACCTTGCAAAATATCGAGCCCGTCTTTTTGCTGATAAAGGCTACATCCTAAACATTGAGGAGCTTGCTAGTGTCTTTCACTTACCGCACACCAATGTTGAAACACCAAATATCGTGTGGGCAAGTACAAAAACAGCAGAACCACCTGCAAAACTACCGGTCATTACCGGTAATGACGCTGTTGACGAGAATATCAGTGCATTCGGTCTCACAAACTTTCGAGGTATCAATCATCAATTCGGCATGCTTCGCACCGACCGCTCGCGTCACGTATATATCATTGGTCAAACAGGAGCAGGTAAGTCGGGAACACTCGAACTTTTTGCCCTCTCTGATATTTTCCATGGACAAGGATATGCAATTATCGACCCGCACGGTGACTTTGCTGTTAATAACATGCGTTTTGTTCCCGGTGGGCGTCTTCAAGACGTCGTCTACTTCAACCCAGCAGATACTGCGTTCCCACTAGGTTTCAACCCGTTAGAGGTTACTAATCCTGAGCAGAAGACTAATATTAGCAGTGAAATCATCGGAGTACTAAAGCGTATGTTCGGTGAAAGCTGGGGACCTCGTCTTGAATACATTCTTCGTTATACCATCTTAGCTCTCCTTGATCGTCCTTCAACAACGATGCTTGATATTACACGCATGCTTACAGATAAGAAATTTCGTAAAGAGACGCTAGCGTATTGTACGGATACCGTCGTACTACAATTCTGGAACGTCGAATTTGCAAGTTGGACAGAGAAGTTCCAAGCCGAAGCAATCGCACCTGTACTCAACAAGGTAGGTGCTTTCACAGCTAATCCAATCATTCGTAATATTATTGGTCAGCCAAAATCCACTTTTAATGTTCGTCAGATTATGGATGAAGGTAAGATCCTTATCGTTAACCTTTCTAAAGGTCTTATCGGGGAAGACAATGCTTCAATCTTAGGGTCATTTATCGTTACAAAGATCCAGCTTGCTGCCATGAGTCGTTCGGATATTCCAGATATAAAAGATCGTCGTCCATTCTTCCTCTACGTCGACGAGTTCCAGAACTTTGCTACAGATAGCTTCGCGACCATCCTTTCTGAAGCACGTAAGTACGGCCTCAACCTAACTGTTGCCAATCAGTACATTTCACAGATGAGTGACACTGTACGCAATGCCGTCTTTGGCAACGTCGGTACCATGATAACGTTTCGTGTCTCAGCAGATGATGCACCTATTCTTGTTAAACAATTCGAACCTCAATTCGAATCTAATGACCTCTTGCAGATGCACAATCGACATTTCATCATTAACATGGTCATCAACGGGGAGAAGAGCCCAGCATTTAGTGCAACAACACTCACTCTCCCTCCCGCTCAAGCAGATAACACTCCTCAAATTATTGAAAATACCCGCAGAGTCTATAGTCGTCCTCGCGCCGAAATAGAGGCTGAGATTAGTGATGCAATTTCTCCTAAAGCACCCCAGCAACAAGCGTCTAAACCACCTCAGCCAGCACAACCGGCAGCAGACAAACCCAGTAGACCAACACCGCCTATAGCGGCAGTAGCCCCCATATTGCAAGCTAATAAGGTTAGTAGTCCTACAAACGCGCCAAAGGCCCCAGAAGAGGCTCCAAAAGCCGTGGTGGCCAACGATGAGGAATCCAGTGCAGATGCGCCTAAAAAACGACGCAAACGTACAAGAAAGCGAAAGCCCTCCGATAGCGCGGGCGCAGAACTACCACCGGTTGCGTCTCCAGTAGCGGCACAACCGCCCAGCACCCCACAGCAACAAGCCCCTCAAGAAAACAACGTATTACATCTTCGTTAAGAGAAGACTCTAGAGAAAGAAAAGAGCCCACCCCGAAGGGCCGCTGACGAACGTAAGGTTCGTGGGCTCTCTTCGTTGTGGGCTTGTGCCTGACCTAGATTAGCATCAGGCAGAATGCAACGGTCGTCGGGAAGGACAAGGCTGTGAAGCTCATGAACCTTCCACCGCCTCGCCGGTTGTCCACCGACTCATTAGAGCGAGAGCACGAAGACGTGTGCTCCGCAGCTCCCCCGCATTCACCGCACTTACTCCCACCGGTCGAACCAGACATCTCCCGAGTTCCCCTCTTTAGTAGTGAATAGCTTAAATAATATACTATACTTTGTATATTAAAACAAGATGTAGGTACGAATTCTATACAGTATTGTCGCCTAAACGCTATAATCTAGTGAATGGAAATATTTCTTCTTTTTCTAGTAGTAGTATTACTCGCTAGTTTTGCCAACCTATTCGATCGAGCCAAAAGAAGAATTAGGAAAACCCAATATCACTACACAAAGCGCAATCGAGTGATGACTAGTGCCGAGGGGCGCTTCTTTGAATCTCTATCTTCAGTGCTAGGAGACAGGTTCATTGTCATACCTCAAGCTCACCTCAGTGCTTTTATAGACCATAAGGTTGTCGGCCAGTATTGGAAGGGCGCTCTTAGCGCAATCAATGCCAAGTCTGTAGACTTTCTTCTCGTGGACAAACATACCCTTGAGCCAATGATAGCCATCGAATTAGACGACTGGTCACACGAAAGGGAAGATAGGGTCGCCAGAGACGCAAGAGTAGAGCAACTATTTAATGAGGTAGGTATGCTATTTGCAAGATTTGACGACCCTGATATAGATGGGCAAGAAATTGTCGAGGTGATTTATGATCTTGTTCGTGAGCAACCACTAAATGAACGAGCTAATATAGAGCAAAAATCGGGCATAATAAGAAACTAAATAACCGCATTCAGAGTTCCAAATCATTTTGATTGATGTCGTTATTAGCAGGTGAGTGTACGGACCCACAAACTATAGAACGAAATTTATCAACTCTAAATCTAAATGCGGTACCAGAAGCCTAGAGAGATAGGTTACTTTATCAAACTTTTTCGTAGGCACATAAAATAGAACAAAAATAGAACATTGGATGCTGATCAACAACAATCAGCTAAAATCGATACTTAAATATTAATAGTTAGCCCTTAAGAACAACGAACCGGATTTGGCAGATCAAATCAGGTAAATTGGCGATTACTGACATAGAGGGTGACTTAAAGGTTGCGTAGGGCGGACATGGATATATCCAAATTATTTTGATAATCAAACAAAACACGAACCCACATTACATATATAGATTATACGTCGCACAATATACCTTGTATTGCGTCAAATTTATGTCATAATAGCTTATGCTTAATAGGGGTGATAAAATCGAACAATGGAATTGTCAATGCCATGTAGTATTTACAACGTAGGTATTGTAATAAGCAGGACAATAGGGTAGTGATGGCTAAAACTGAAAAGCAATCAAAGCAATCTGCTAAGTAGATGAATCACGTCCAGTGATACACCGTAGTGAGCTATCAGAAGAGAGAGCAATATAAGCATCATTATCTTTAAAATCCAAAAGTAGAGGTCACTAGTCTTCTCATTCTCAACGTTAAAACCGCTATAGCGAAAAACACGAAGAGGGAAATTCACGGCTAAAGCAAATAAATACGACGGCTTCCATACATCACCCCTCCAAAACCGCTTTATACCTCCCCAGAATGATCTCATTTGATAATCATAGGTTCCTATCGCCCTATCAAGTCTGCTTATCAAAAACTGATATCTTAATTGTCGATCATAAGCTTCCTCAGGAAGATCAAAAAAGTCTTGTATAATATCGAACGTAACATCTGGATCACTCTTATACGCAGCGGAGGTAGGTACTGATGCTCTGAAAAAACGATACTGGACGATAGGAATAATTCTATTGATGGCTGCATTAAGTTGGTCGAGTCTGCGAACATCCTTCAAATTAGGTATAAGACTCTCCAATTTAGGAACAGGGGAATCATTTACCATGTCATGGGCGAAGTGAAAATAGTGCCTCGTTAGAGCGTCAAAACGAACTAGGTCTCTTTTTGCACGTCGCGCTTCAAGCACTCCAACAGGGGAAATATAGTGCCATTTTTTAGGTACGGAACGTAGCTCTCTCTTTTTAGCCATATATTGTCATTATAGCTCAATAACAATGCGTCACATAAAGTATCTTACGGCAATCAGTTAGAGGACTTAGATTCGGAGTCGTGTTTAACGACGTAAACAGTATAATCTTCACTATCAAACACCTCTACATTCTCATCCGTAATGTACGGCTGAACGTCGACATTATTTGATCTTATCGGACGTTGGAGACCTTGAGAAACCCAATAACGTTTCTTACCACTGAATAAAGGCATCTCTTTTGTAATGTATTTACCTACATAATTTGCAACCTTTGCACGACTATCGTCATCGTTTTCGATAATCGTTGCATTAGAAAATCCCGAACGCCAACCTGTCAAGTCATAAACACGTTTACCGCTGTGAGAGAATACAGGCTCACCGGTGGTCTTTGCAAACGCAGGTTCAATTTTCCCTTTATAGCCACTAAAGAGCGCATGAAAATGTAAAGACTCTCCATCGTGGTGATACTCAGGGACAATTAGGTAATTAAAATTGCCATAAAGTTTACTTTGTGAATGCAGCCAATAGTGCATACGCGCCTTACAAACATCAACCTCATTACGATGGTCTTTGAAAGTAAAGGTGCAAAAATATTCAAAATCGTTACAAAGTATGATGTCCTTAATAACTTCTTTAGTGCGTTTTAAGCTACGTTCAATTAGCAGCTTTTTTGTCATTTCAGTTAGCATTTTTTTGTTTTTTTCCTTGTTTTTTTCTTGGGTACCAATCGGGACTTGAAATGGCTTCTTATACACCAAAAGACGCGAGTGAGACGGGTACACCTTTTCAGAATTACGAATTATTTTATAATCTGATTGTATCATATAACTACCCATAATATGTCTGTGTTGTGAACTCGCACAGACATATTCCCCCTCTAAAAAATGTTATTATGTTGTGCTGTCATCTTCATAGTACGAATAAGTAAAGTAACATTTTCCTCGTGACCATCGGCATAGACCTTTCGAAGAAATAGCATATCTCTCAATGGAAGATGCGCTAATTTTCTCTGATAAGAATTAAAGAGAAAAGGGGTATTGTTTGATGTTTGTATTTGAGATGCAATTTCTTTAAGATAATCTCGTGCCTCCTTTTTAGTTGAAAAATGGGCGCCTATAACAGGGTGATCTCTCTCGAAAATCTGAAAGTATTCTGGATTATGCATATTTTCTCCTTTATTTAAGCAGTGTAGGGAATAGAGAGGAAACTTTCGGCGCCACCGCCAGCGGTTTGGCGCTCGAAAGCGTCATTCTGTCATGTCTTCAAACTTTTCATATTTTTCTTTGTAATTTGAATAGTCGTCGAATTTAGATTCTCAAATACTGTTTGTGTTGATATAACGATCTGCATCGTATCATACAAATTCCTAAGCTCTCTCGTCTGTATAAACCATCCTCGGCGTTTAACATGTCCTACTAGCGCACCTAGTCTATCCTGATCGACTTCAGTAGCATCGTAAGCTCTTTGTACCGTGAGAACACCGAAGTATGTCTTACAACCGATGATCGTCACAGCTTGTTCACGAACAGCTTTTTCCATTCGCATAAATATTTGAGACGTCGCAACAAATAAACGATGCTTCTTGCGGAGCTGAGAGACAAAGGCAAAAATATCTATTTTTGTATCCTTTGAGTTTACGGAGTTAAAGTACAAATGAGCTTCATCAACGATATCGATAATGCCCGAATCACCATTCTCTAGGTAGTTCATCAGAATACCCAGCTCATATTCAGTCTCAAACAAAAGATACTCTTGTTCGGTGTCAAAATTCTCGAGAACTCGGCGAAGATTCGCACGCAGGGACTCGGAACGATCCACGCCCTCGCGAGATCTGTTCACGACTTCTTGCTGTGCTTCGCTAAGCCCGAAACGACGCGGTTTCAACCATTCAAGGAAAAGATTACTTGTCGCTATTGCTCGTGGATACACCTTTTTAACGTCGTAAGCATGTTTGACCATTGAAATGGTCTTACCTGAGCCTTGCCACCCTTGATAGACATGTATACCGTGGTGAGGAAACTTCGTTTTATCCCTTCGAGCGACAATATCGTCGTAGTAGGTCTTGAGATAAACACGCATTTCTTTTTTAAGAACGGCTATATAGCTCATATGCCAATCCTATCCCAGCCACATCTGTTATATCGTCCGTGACACGACCAGCCGTTGAGTTGTCTCGGACATCTGCCTCGCCAATGCCAAAGCTGTCGTCTAATTAAAAGCCAAATTACATACATACGAATCTCCTTATTTAATGCCGAATACTGGTATTTTTCTCAAAATCCACAGGATGAGGTGATAGGTCGGCTCAAAGAGTACAATCCCCAACAGACCAACAAACATGAAATTGAACAAAACAGGGGTGTAAAGGTATTGGAACGGGAAAATAACAGATGCAACAGTCGAAACAATCCAATTACCTCCAGATATTACAGATTGAGATATTGGAGGTAGGGCTGGTATGACACTAAATACTGCATCAAAGAGCGACTGAAAGGAGTTAATGAGAAATGTGAGTATCATGCTTTTAGTACCTCCAAAAGCTTCCTGTAATACATAAATATCAATGTGATGGACGTCGTACCTATGACGGTTGATTGGAAAATTGTCCAAAGAGCAGGGAAGGTACTCGCCATCCATCCGTAATTAAAGGTGAATGTAGAGCCAAAGAACGGACCGAACGCAATGGTACATAAGCCCAACTCACCTACACCCTGACTACCGCTGTAATCACAGGCGTATGAAGTGTTAGAGGTCTGGAACACCGTTCCAAAAAGGTTTGTAAAGAAGGTTGCAGGGTAGGTGAGAAATCCTAATTTACTGCTAATAGTGGACTGAATGTCTAGAAACAAATTAGGGAATGCATTTGACGGTGGAATGAAGATCATTGCGAAACCCTGAACCAAGGAAATAGACAGATTTGTAAAAGCAGTACCCAATGTCGTGAAGAATCCGGTAATGAAGTTCCCTACTACGCCGAAGAAAGCCATGACATTACCAAAATAACAGGAGAAATCTAGAGCAGCACAAGAAGCGTAAAGAGGTGGTGGAGTATCAGCAATAGTATATAGCCCCCCTGTGTAAGTACTGTCCGAATTAAGTGTTGCCGTCCAGTTGTGTGTTCCAGAAATACATGTAGTATCTGTAAAACTACTGTTCGCAAGAGCTGGTGATCCACCATCTCTAATTTCAGTTAAAGAAGCATCGGGGTTAATTTTATAAGTGTTAATTAAGTTGCCAAAATGCAACCATGTATCTGTTCCATCGTTACTAAAATACATCTGCTTATTCCCTGTTGGAGAAGGTGTAGGAGCGATAATCAGGATGTTTGAACTTCCCTGATAGTAAGTATTCGCACGATTAAAAACGATGTACTGATACGTCGTTGGGTCGTATGAGCTGTTAGCAGCTTGTATTGCGGAAGTAGCCGGAATTGTGCCAGAACACGCTGGCAATGTACCACTAAATGCATTAGCTTGGGTAGTCTGCAATAATGCGCCAAATGTAGAAAACACTAAAAGCACAACGACAGAAAATGATAAAAAAGTTCGTTTAATCATGATGCTTTCCGCTGAGTTTCTTTACGACATACCAAATAATCAGTAAATCTATACCTGTAGCAGCGAGGTAAACGACCTTCTGGACAAAGATAGGGTCATTCACTCTAGTGACCTCTGTTTCGACCAGTGATACCCATCGTATAGTTCCAAACCAAATCAAATACGATCTTCAGACCTGCACAAACTGCGATAACAGGGACGAGAAGGGGTAGTGATAATGCAACTTGCTGCGTGATGAGATTGACTAAATCGGCGGGGGACAATGGTGCCATGTGTAACCTTTCTTGAATTTATGTTGAAATACTACCTCCACCCACTTTTATTCGTGATGAATGATGATGCGAAGTGTTAAAGGTGCGAAGTGGGTGAGGGTAGTATCTCGATAGCTTAAATATCGAGATACTGGTGGGTTAGAGTTTGCCCTTGTGGGCTTTGTTAGCAAAGCCTTTAACAATAGCGAAACCTACACCGAAGACAATAAGAGGGACAATAAGTGGAAGGTTAGCGGTAATCATACCGGTGATACCTGTCACTACGTCTGTACCAAATGTCGAAGGTAGAACTGGAGTCATTGTGTTTTCCTTTCTTGATAGTTAATGTTCGAACAAAAATAGAACATTACTAGTCGACCTGATCTAGTAAATCGTTGTTCATACTTTTTTCAGCAAGCAGGCTCTGTAGACCAAACCAATCACGTTTATCAACGAAATTGTCAATCTGCATACCATTTGAGAAATAGACAGTCATCACCACATATGGTTGATTAGTACGTTGGGATTGGCGCTCAGAGAGGGAAACACGAGTTACTTTTGATACGATATTGTCTGCATTTAGATCCATATTTTTTCCTTAATTAGATATTGGAGGTATCATAGCTCACATATTTAAATGTGACTAGATACGTCGCACAATATACCTTTTACGACATTACATTAAGTATAATAAGACGATTCAATATACGTCTTGGTTAAACATACAATTCACACTTACTTCTAAAATAGGGTACTTACACTTGAAACTTTCGCATATTTAAATAGATATATGCCTGTCATAGCGTTTAACACCTTTCAATCTGTTAGCTAAAGAAAGCCGTTAATCCTAACTAGATAGATCAAGTTAAGTGATTAACAAAATCTCAAGTTATCCACAATTCATTTTGCTTTTTTATTTTTTGATATCATAATATATATTTTGACTTTTTACTGGTTTGTGTGGCAAATATACTTAACTGCCCTTTACCCCACCCCTGCCTCACTGTTCCCCTCTTTTTGCATTTCCTAAGTTTTAGTATCATAATATACTTATCACTTAATAACGTTCTATTTCTATAAAAGAACAAAAATAGAACACTCTTATAAAGACAGAGTAGGAGACTGTATCAGCTTACCGATAAAATGCCTTGCCACTCACACGAACATCCAGATATTGTGGAGTAACATTATTTGAAGAAAACCATTTGATACTGCGATCCATATCCTCGACCTGCTCCCCTGCTGGCCTATCAACTGATAACTTAACAGGATATGCTATCTTATTCAAATGCAGTTCAAGCTGTCGCGTTGTACCCTGAGGAATAATAATTTGCGTAACAGTATACCCACGCATTTTCGTAAAACCAACAACACGACCTACAAAGCCAAGAAATTGGTCGCTCGCCACAGCTTGACCAGCACTCGCCTGTACACCACTGTCATCAATAATCTGAAGAGAGGGAGCTGTATAATAGTTTCTTGCAAAAGAGACCCCTGCAGAATCAACGTATTCTTGTCGACCGCCAACGCTCCAACCTGCAATCGGTGTTCGTAATGTGATAATAAAAATTGACTTTCCAAACCCTCCTGAGCCTTCAGCCTTTATAGAAGACACCTCAGGGGCGATATTTTGCAGATAATCACTAAGACTCGCTTGATTGAGCATGAATCTCAGACGTTCTGCCGGCTGTCTTGAAAGATACTCTTCTATAGTTGAAGCATATATGGGGTCAAGATGAATTGATACATCCTGCGCCTCAACAACTACCCCGGCAGTAAATTGCGATACAAGCCAGTATAGTGTCATCGCAACCACAATGACACAAAAAAGTGCTAGGCCGATATGACGCCTTGTGCGCACAAGTTCATGCTTTTGCACTCGTGGTGATTTTAGATCCCCCTTAGATTCATTCGTACTGACTACCTTAGAAGAAGCACTTCCTGTGAGCGTACGGTTACGTCGAAATGTATGATGCTCCTCAAATGTTGGATCTGACGGCACACGACTAGTAGGCGTAGCCTGACGACGACGTGGCATATCAGTTTGTTTCTTCGAGAATAACGCCATAATAACAGTAGTTATTATAACAAAGTTATGCTTATTTTACCGCTGTTAGTATTATGTCGGCCATGTCCTTAGCGGCATGTGGTTTCGACAAAGCATGAAAATGTTTACCAAGTTCAGCAAGACGTTTTTTGTTTGCAAGCAACGATGTCAATGTATCTACTAAAAGCTGAGGGTTCGAATCTAGCTCAATCTCATTAATAGCTTCAACTGCATCATGTGCTGCAAGTTCAACCGCGTTCTTGAGTTGATGCCCAGCACTAAGATAAGGGCTTGGAATGAGAATAGTTGGCTTCGCGAGTGCAGCAAGTTCAAGTATAGTCGTTGCACCAGCCCTGGTAACAATGATGTCGGCCGCACCCATAAATTTCTCCATACCATCTGAGACAAATGCGTGTAACTGGAAACGCGAATCGTCTTCGGGTGTCTCTGCTCGCATCTCATCGTATAAGCTCGTACCAGATATTAATGCAACATTCGTGATAGCAAGGAGTACATCGAGCCGTTTCGCAATTGCTTGATTAATATTCTCAGCTCCTAGACCACCACCCGTCACAAGAACAAGAGGTTTTCGCTCGTCGAAGCCGAGCTCATTCTTTAGTGCCTTCTGCTTTTCTATCGTCACTGGAGTAAATTCAGATCCAATAGGTACCCCTATAAAACGTGTTATGCCTGCTGGATACGGATAGTTTTTCAGCTCTGCACCAGTTGCAATAGCTGTAGCAAATTTTGCCAATACCCTATTAGTTAAGCCAGGGTGCGCATCGGAATCATGAATAACAAGCGGAATGCCCAGTATGCGAGCTGCGATGCCTACAGGCAAGCAGACAAACCCACCTTTCGTAAATACAATATCGGGTCGCCAAATAAGTAGCTTAACAAGGCTCTGCACAAAACCACCGATAATAAAGAGAATATCTCGTAGATTAGGGAGAACAATTGAAAAAGGACGCAGTAATTGACGCCACCACGGCAATGTATGATATCTGCGTAATTTACCAGCCAATATCTTCTCTACTGGAATCGTTTTGTCAAAATGGGCGATAATACTTCGCGCCTGAGGCGCGAACTTTCTATCGCACCAAACACGAAACTCTATTGTATCATCACGCTTTCTAAGCTCGCGAAGAACTGCGACGACCGGAGTGACGTGACCCCCCGATCCCCCGCCTACTGCTAATACCTTCATACTCATTCTCCTTACTTAAAGATCCGTGCACAGTGTAGTGTGATAGTTGAAATGCAAGTCCTAGAGCCCCGGCTATAAAGATCATACTTGTTCCACCAAAGCTGAGTAATGGAAGTGTAATACCCGTTAATGGAAATACACCAATCATAGCAGCTACATTCAATATAACATGAGACATCAGCCAACCAAAAACACCAATTACAGCAAGCTTCATCCATATATCAGTCAGATTATCGGCCACTTTTAGTAATCGATAGAGCAATGCACTAAACATTCCAAGAATAACAGTTAAACCAACAAAGCCGAACGTCTCTCCCATAATGGCGAACACTGAGTCGTTTATTGCTTCTGGAAGATAGCCCGTCGCTTCCACACTATTGCCAATCCCAACACCAGCAAAACCACCACTTCCGATAGCTATTTTTGCATGCGTAATTTGATAGCTATCGTCAACACTTGAGGATTGACTTGTGTTGTCGCCCTGTAGAAATGTAAGAACTCGCTGTACCCTATGTGGAGCTACGATAATAAAGACAACACCAACTACGAGGGACGTCCCCAAAAGCACCACTCCAATTCTCTTATCCACCCCACTCACGACCATCATGCATGCTACAATTGCAATCATCGCTATTCCTGTGCCCATATCCTTCTGGAGACCAATCACAAAAAATGACGCAACGAGCATCAGAACACCTAATGGTATAAGGGTCCTATGTAGATCATTGACGAGCCCCTGCTTCACTCTAATACCCAAAAAACCAGCGCAAAAGAGTAATAGACCAAACTTAAGAAGCTCTGCGGGCTGGACGCTCCCCAGTGGTCCCATGTTAAACCAACGACAAGCACCCAAACTACATTGAGCTACACCAGAATGTAACAGGTCACCTGTGATAAATAACAGTAAGCACGCAATAAGGGCAATGACAACGATCTTTCCAGCGTGTTTTTTGAAGAATGTATATGGCGTGAATGCGATAGCAATAAATGTTACCAATGCGAGCAAGAGACTGGCTGACTGTTTGACGAAGAAATAAGTACTCGTATAGTAGTCAGTTCCGTAGGCGTTATTAAGCACATTAGCTCTCTGCGGACCAATAGCATACATAATGATAAGCCCTAAGAGCATAAGAAGGCCCATGTAGAGCACAATTTGATAATCAGGATGGTGACGTCTCATCACACTGCTTGTGTTACCGTCCGTCCCACGCACACTATTTCGCGATGATCGCATATTCCTAAAACAACCTTCCGGTAACTACAGATCCATTTGTCAACTCTATCAGTATTATCATGTTAGACTACTCCTTAGGTTGTAGTTTCAAATAGTTAAGCATCCAGTTAGAAATGTCGGTAAAGATTGGCAGAGCATCTGTGTTCCCAGCAAGATTCATACCCTTACCAGATACCTGCACCATTATGACATAACTTGGCGCGTCAGGGCTATTGCCGCCAAAACCTAGATACGTACCAACGGTTTGATTATCAACATATTGTCCATTTTCAATCGTCTGAGATGTTCCTGTTTTCCCACCTATATAGTACCCTTTCGTATCTTTCCCGGAATAAAAGGCATCGCGAGCATCGTGTACCATCTTACGAATAGTATCAGATGTACTTTTCTTAATGACGTTATACTGAGATGGCTTTGCCTGGGAGGCTGTAAACGTGGACCCATCATCGCTCATTGAGCCTGCGATTATAGAAGGTGTATAGTATGTTCCACCATTGATGACCGTACTAAAGGCAGCACAAGCCTGTAACATCGTTACATCCAAACCCTGGCCGAATGCCATGTTTGAATAGCGTACAGCACCACCATCTGGGTTGCTAGGCGGCACTACAATGCCCTGAGCTTCACCAGCAAGCTCGATTCCAGTTAGTTCACCTAAATGCAGCTTGTTATGGAAGTAATCATACATGGTATTGCGCGCATCTAACGTAATATTCGATCCATCCCCAAGTCGTTCCGCTACAGTTACAAAGCCAGTATTAAGTGAATAATTCATTGCATGTTGGAAAGTAATATTACCCGTTTGCCCTTTTGTAGCATTTGTGATCGTGCGATCCTCAACTTTTATGTAGTCTGTATTGTTATATGTCGCGTCGGGGCTAACAACCCCCTTATCAACACCTACGGCCATGGTCAAGGTTTTAACATCAGAACCAGGTTCATAAGGAGCACTTACTGTTGCATTATCAAAAGCCGAAGCATCTCGTACAGTTCCGTAATTTGAAGGATCAAACGTAGGAAGATTGGCCATAGCAAGAATTTTTCCTGATTGTGGATCCATTACCATCACACTACCATTGGTTGCCTTTGAATTCTTTACTCCCGTGGCAAGAGCCTTCTCGGCATACGCCTGAATATTACGGTCCAGCGTTAGAACAACGTTCTCTCCGTTCTTTGCTGGTGTGTTAATATTATCGTTACCAATAGTAAGGGGTACATCACTCACATCAGTAACAGACTGCAAGAGGCCATCAACCCCCGTCAACTGCGTATTTAAGGCCTGTTCTATGCCATATTGCCCTTGTCCAGCACCATTTACAAACCCAAGAGTTTGAGCCGCAAGCTGGCCTTCTGGGTAGACCCGTTGGTTCTCCTGCGTGAAACCAACACCTAATAAATTTTGATTTTTCATTTGCTCAGCTTGTTGAGGTGATACCTTAGTGGCTAGAACTTGATAACGCGACTCCTTTTGTGATAGTAAACCAGCAAGATCAGGCTGTGCATTCCCTGCAGCATATTGGTTAACCATGTCGATTACAGCCTTGTCGTTATGGATTACTTTTGGGTCAGCAAAAACGGTATATACAGCCTGATTGAGTACTATTGGAACCGGCGTTGTACCGTCCATGGCATAAATCTCGCCTCTTTTAGCAGGTATATCTAGCTGCTTGAACTGTTCGGCGTGTGCAAGACCTACATAATAATCATGACGGATAACTTGTAAATAAAATAACCGCACTATGAATATTGCTATAATAACGAACGTTATTATAGCAAGGATCCGTATGCGGCTTCCTCTCTTTAAATCAAGTTGCATCTTTATTCGCTAACGTAGTTAGTCTGGGCTGGAGTGGTCATTTGACGTGCAACATTACTGTTTTGTACATTTTCAAGTGCAGTAAGTTTTGCATCTTCAATCTGTAAATCTGTTTTCTGTGTCGTTAACTCTGATATCTTCGTATCCATCGCCTGCGCCTGATAGTCGTAACTAGTTGCACGCGTGGCCTGTGTTAAGTATATCAAACCGAGCACTGTAATCATAAGGGCTACAAGAACTGTATGAGTCACGGGGCCGAGTTTGATGTTCGAAGCAAATCGCGCAGTATTCTGGTTTCGATTCCAGTTACTCGTGCGCGTGTTAAATTGTGTTGTTCGTGAATAAGACATACTTTTTGTTTCGAATTATTTTTTATTTTTGGAGCACATCCACCTTTTGGTGGATGTGCCTAAATCAGAATGATTTATTTGTTGAAGTGAACGGTAACTTGAGTTACTACTGATGCGTCACTCATTTGTACTGGAATGTTGATTGGCATTATTTTGTTGCCCTTCCCTTTTTGTTTTATTTTTTCACTGCGATTCGAAGTTTTGCACTACGAGAACGCGGATTGTGAACATCGTAAATATCTCCAGAAAGCGGCTTTTTGGTCACTATCTCTAGTTCTGCTTCATACCCCGCGTTTTTTTGTTCGCTAAAGTATCGCTTCACTAGTCTATCTTCAAGGCTATGGAAGCTTATCACCCCTACCCTACCACCTTTTTTTAAAAGACGTGGCAAAAGTGGGAGCAATTCTTCTACTTGAAGAAGTTCTTGGTTAACCGCAATTCGGAGTGCTTGAAAGGTACGCGTTGCTGGATGGATTTTCTTCCATTTCCCAACGTATGTTTGTTTGACAAGTTCTGCGAGTTCCCCCGTTGTACTCAACGGTCTATGGTCGACAATCGCCTGTGCGATACGCCTTGCATATCCAATCGGCTCTTCGCCATACTGCACTATAATGCGCGCCAACTCATCTTTGCTTGCCGTATTGACTAATGTCTCCGCAGACAAAGATTGTCGTCGGTCCATTCGCATATCTAGTGGACCATCGTATGTAAAGGAAAACCCTCGTTCGCCCTTGTCGAGCTGTGGTGACGACACCCCCAAATCAACAAGTACGATGTTAAACTGCCTACCTTCTTTAACTAGTGCTCTAGCAGCACTAACAAAATCTGTATGCAGTAAAGTAGCTCCCTTTTGGGTGAAATCGCCGAGTTGCTGTATAGCAAAATCGTCGCGATCAACCAAAACGGAGTCAGCGTAATTTTTGGTCTGTTCTAGAAACTTCTTCGCATGGCCGCCGTATCCTGCCGTCAAATCGAGATAATTCTCTCCTTGAATAGGACGTAACGTATCCAGCGTCGCATCTAGTAAAACCGGAACATGTTGTGGTGGATGTTCTTTAATACTCATAAACTATAATAACTATACCATCAAATTACTTTGTGGATAGTCATCTTTGCTCGAGATCACCTATCTGGCAGCAGAACTATGTTTGTTTTTTGGTGTGTTTGTTTTTGTAATAAGTGTCCAAACGATTTTTTAGGGTTATTATGTAACTCATATACGTTTGGTTGAGAGACTTATGTGTGAGGTGGAGTTTTTTGGGAGGTGTTGTGTTTAAGTAAGGTGCGTCGACAATTTTTTATGTGGCGTCGGAGGACCACGTTCTACTGCCAGATAGTTGACCTCGAGAGTTTCATATCTTTACTATCTGGTCCAAATTGTCAAAGTACATTTTTGCCTAGCTTAACAACTAAACGTCCGCATCTGCTGGCAATATTCGCCAATAGGCACCAGCTCGAACGGCTATTAATTCGCGTTCGATACCTGCATAATCAAGCAAATGCTGCTCGATCGTTACTCGACCTTGTTTTTGGTCAAGATCGGCACCTGTCTTACCTCGTCGGAACTTCACGTTCAAATCGGCAATCTTCTCGTCGAGAATATTACCATCAAGCGCTGGTTCTACTTCTCTATCCCAAATTGCTTGTGGATAAAGATGAAGGTATTTTCCAAATCCTCTTGTAAGAACGACACCACTTGCAAATTCATTTCGAAGTTCAGTCGGTATTGTCAACCGACGCTTGTCATCAAGCTTTCTTTCGAAATAATCCATCGCTGTGGTGGTCCTTGTCGAATTTGTCGACACGCGTTAGGTTATTTTTTAATTGCAGTGGTGTTTATTTTTCTGTGGTATTACCCACTTCTTTCCACTAGCCTTACTATACTACCCACATTTACCCACAACAACCCCAATCTTTTTCCGACAATAGTTACACACAGACCTTATCCACAGTACTGTGGATAAAAAAATAGATAACAGAGGTAATAAAAATACCGCAGATCATTCTATGCGGTATTTATGTGGATAAGTGCCCTACCTAGCGGTTAAACAATAGATTTGCAAACTGTCCATCGAATTGTGATGTCACTTGTAGAGTCACCCACATAGTAAAAATAACTAAGTTTGCGAACACTGACAAAATGAGGACGGAACTCTTTAAATCCTGAAAGACATTCGTCCTATGTATAACTACTTCATTACTTGTTTGATCTGTGGTGTTTATTTGTTTTTCTTTCATAATGATTTTAATTTAGCATAATGGTTATGTTTTGTCAACGGTAAAGACATCTTAGTGACCAAACAGCAATTTAATAGTATCGTGTAATCCTTGGATAATCTCGACCTGTGGAGGTAATGCATCTAGAACGCTCGATGGCCACGTGACGCCTGGTGTTATAGCACAAATGGCCTTTACACCATCAGGAATCCCCATAAAGCTAATTGGCTTATCGTCAATAAAGACCAGTGTTTTTGCGTTCATTACCCTTCCTCCGCCGAGTGGACCAGGAAGAATAAACGAACCATCATCTTGTTTCCAGCTCGTTAGTAATCTCCCCTTTTCTTTTATTGGAGTAACGATATGGGGGATTTCGCCAAGCCCACTTGCAGCGATCTTCGTCTCTTGCCACATATTCCCCCCATAGGTAACAATACCAAATGCGACGTTTTCACTTCGCAACCTCGCAAGTAACTCTGCTGCATAGGGTAAAAGCATGTCCTCACCCTGAGATTCCTCTATTGCTAATCGAGCAATACGATTCCATAGTTCTTGACCATCTTCACTTTGACTATCAAAGAAATCTTTCATGTAACTCGCCGTATCGAAAGAACCCCCTGCGGCCTCGTAGGCCTCTCTAACTTCATTGAGAGTTCCTGTACCAATTGGCGTCTCTCGTTCGATGATTCGTTGCAAAAGAGCCTGCAGACGATCCGTATTCACTAGGCAACGATCTAGGTCTAAAATGTAGAATGTCTCCACGATGGTCTGATTTGGTTTTCTATCGTCCAACATGAGCATCATTGTATAGCTCAATAATGGCGCGTGCAACTGCGGGTGCATCATGACGTATAAGAGAGCGCATTACCGGTAGCTTATCATTCTTATGTGGAGTAGCCAACTGTCCTAAAAAGTTGCCACCAACGGCACTGAAGTGTCTTTTTTTAAATTCATCCCTCTCAAAAGAGACGAGGTGTGCGCCCTCCGCTTCATAACGCTTTATAATTTCAGGAGTTGGTATCTGTTCATTGTAAAGTACATAATCAAGAAATGCTCCTCCCACAAACCGTTCAATCTCATCCGCGTGATCAGCGACGGTCAGACTCTCAGTCTGTCCTTTTTTAGTGACTAAATTAGAAACATAGATTTTTAGTGCACGCGTTGTTGTGAGTGCATCTTTAAAGCCGTCAATAACGAGAAGTGGACCAAGTGATGTGTAGAGGTCACCTGGAGAAATGACCACCACATCAGCTTGAGCTATAGCAGCAATTGCCATTGGATTCGCGGTTGCATTTGGTACAAGTGTCAGTGTTGCTTTTCTTGGATCATGCTCAAACGATCCTGCATCAATGACGGCTTCACCGCTCAACAAACTGTCCTTCTGGCTCGGCCAATGCATTTCAAGTCGAACATTATCGAGAGTGGCAGGTATGACAACACCGCGTATCCGAAGAATATCAGATGCTGTCTCCACAGCTTCACTAAAACTACCTGTCATTTTTTCTAGTGCACTCAGTAAAAGATTACCAAATGCATGTCCTTGAAAAGTCCCCTCTTCAAATCGGTAGTTAAACAGGTCTCTCATTTTCGATGAGTCACTAAGTGCGACCAAACATTGCCTTACATCACCTGGAGGTAGCGTCCCGAGTTCATCTCTCAAGATTCCGGTACTCCCTCCATCATCAGCCATATTGACTATCGCGGCAATCGAATGCGAGTAGTGTTTTAGTGCACCAAGCATCGTGAAGCTTCCCGTTCCTCCACCGATAACAGTAATTTTAAGATCGTTCCCGGGAAGTGGCTTATACACTCTAATACCCGTTACGATTCTCTTAAATGTTTAATGATCTTACCAAACCATACTGCACTTGGTCTTAAAGTACGCGCCTTCGTTTCATAGTCCACCGCCGCTAGACCAAACCGTGGCCATATACCCTTATCCCATTCAAAATTATCGATAAGACTCCAATGAAGATACCCCTCTAAGCGCACTCCATTAGCCATCGCTTTTTGCATCCCCATTAGTGTCTGCGTTATCCACCACTGCCTATGTTCGTCTCGCGCATCGGCTACACCATTCTCAGTAATAACTATTGGCAGATGATACCTTTCATTCAGTCTTTCGAGTGCTTGTTGGATATTAGCCGGGCTCAGATCCCACCCCAGGTCACTCAGCTTGACATCAGGGTTATGAATGCGATATCCATACACCCGATTACTAAAATAAAAGTTAACACCCAAAAAATCGCATTTTTTAATCACTTTCTTCAAGAAGTAATCATCTTGTAAATACTGCATAACATCCGTGCTTTTGCGGCTAAGTAATGCGTCATCACCTGCATAAAAATAAGCAGAGTTTTTGGCAATCGAGACTTTGTATCGTCGATTACTGCCATGGATCATATCAGCAACCTGGTTATGAGCATACGCCAGGTTCTTTAGGACTCGTAGAAACACTTTCTTGTTGGTCATATTTGGTGGCCAGTTACCATGCAAATAGCTCTCACTTGCATATACCTCAGGTTCATTAATTGTAATCACAAAACGAATTGCTGAACCAAGCTCTTGCATAATCTTTTCAGCAAAACGCTCAAAATAATGAACATTCTTCTTCTTTTCAAATCCTCCTAAAGCTGCAAACCAAGTTGGCAATGTGAAGTGGAAAAGTGTCACGACTGGCTCAATGTCACGTTTCTTGAGCTCTGCCACATAACGCTTATAGTGTTCAATCGCTTCAACGCTCCATGCGCCCTCATTTGGCTCAACACGTGACCACTCAATACTGAATCTGAAAGCATTCATATTCATCTTTTTCAGTAAATCAAAATCTTGAGAATATAAATTATAGTGGTCTGTGCCACTTCCCGACACGTACGAGCTCGGATCTATAGCTTCAGACTCAATATGAGACCAACTATCTAGATCGTCAAACTGATGGCTTGCCTGCGCTGCCTTGGACTTGGCATTCTCTAATTCCCACACCGACCATTGGTTGTGCATATTACCCTCAACTTGATGTGCGCTCGTGGCTGCTCCCCATAAAAATTTCTTAGGAAAGGAGAGGCTGGATTTTTTCTGCATATAATTCTATTATACGACACTAAATTCAATGCTAGAATAAGGGAATGATTGGTACCCTGCTCCGTTTACTGTGGCGTTTATTCGTTGGATTGATTGCTGTCGCACTTGCTTACGGAACAACGTTCCTTTTTTATCCATACCTCAGAAATCATTTCCCCCTCTTTCTTGACCTTATTATCTTGTATGTACTTGTCGCCTATTTAGGTATACCGATTCTAGTACGAATATGGCATCTTGTACTTATCCCAAAACACTTGCCTCTTTACGCCGTAAGTGCGGATGGATGGTCAAGCGATCCAGTCAATATAGCAATCGTATGTCGCAACAAGAAGCAGCTCCAACGCGCTATGGAGCGCTCAGGTTGGTCAATTGCAGATAAAGCAACGGTAAAAAATGATCTGAAATTGGCATCGGCTCTTTTATTTGGACGCCCTTATCCAACCGCTCCTTTTAGTAAACTATATCTATTTGGGCGACATCAAGATATCGGGTTTCAGATTCAAACTGGTCAACCTGCTTCTCCACGTCATCGCCACCACATACGATTTTGGCAACTTGAATCACCGTCTCATTCAAAACACAACGAACAGGCAACATTTTGGAAAGATATTTTAAGTGTTTTCATCCTCAAAAAACAGCAAATATGGATTGGCACCGCAACACACGATATAGGACCATTTGCCTTTCGCGTTCGTAACCTTCAAATCACCCATCAAATAGATGAGGAGACCGACAAGGAACGTGACTATGTTATAGATACTCTGGCACAATCAAAGGTTATTAGCCATCGCGAAACAATTCCCGCAGGAAGTCCGATCTCATTCAGAGGTCAAACATTCGGAGTGAATATAGTCACAGATGGTACACTTCAAGTTATTGAACTAAAGAAGACTATCCTATAGTGGACACAACGTCTTCACCAAAGTGTTTCTGAAGACGCATCGTAATACTGCCCTCATGCCGACCTAGTTTTTTACTTAATTGCTCAATTGTAGCCCCAGTTTGAAAATCTTGTTTCAATACATCATCGTCTTCTTTGAGCCAGGGGCGGTATGCGTTTGGATACGTCTCGCGCATTTTTGCAATCTTTTCAGTCCAGTTTGTATCCTTCTTTACTTTAGGGTCAACTGCTGGTGTCTTACTCCTCGTTTCGGCCTTCTCCATAAGATGAGCAAATTTTTTAGTATCGCTAGCAGCCCTAGAACGTAAAGATCCATCTATAGTTTGCGCATCTTCGCTTACCTGTAATGCGGTACGATTGATGCCATGTAAATAGAGATTGTTCAAATTTTTTACTCGGCTTAAAGCAACATAGCCCATACCTTCAACAAATGCTTTACGAAGATCAATACGCGCAGCATCAAGGGTCATACCTTGCGATTTATGGACTGTTATGGCCCACGCCAGGCGTAGGGGTATTTGTGATATGCTTGCCCTTTTCTTATCACCGTCTCGCAACTCCCAGGTTTCGGGTACCATACTAACAACATTACCGTTACGAAACTTGACTACTGGATATTCAGTCGCAGGTTCAAAATCAATCACCTCGCCTATGCTGCCATTTGCATATTTACGATCCGTTGAATTTTTGACAGCCATAACTAACGCTCCCTGTTTCAATCTAAGAACACTAGGCGCGAGCACTGATCGTTGTAAATTTTCCACATAGTTATCGCTGCCGGTAGTTGATTGTGTATAAAAAAGTTCATCGCCAAGCAACTCATTTAGCTGTGCTTCATTAATACGATCGACATCCACATTAACAGTATGCAGTTCTGTTAATACCTGGCCCTCTGGAGGTTGCTGGTCAACGCGAGCAAGCAATTGTTCTGCATGATGACGTCGAACATCCCCATTACGAAGGGCATTTAAAATATCTAGAAGCGCTTCATCATCCTGTCGATGCTGCTCTTCTAGATAGCAAATGGTAGGATCAAGTTCACGCCATACATTACTATGAACAACAAACCCACCCGCTCTTGAATCCCCACGATTAATTGGAGGGAGCTGAAAGAAATCTCCACTCATAATCACCTGTATGCCACCAAAAGGCATATCCTTCCGTCTAACGAGTCGACAAGCTTCATCAACCATATCTAAACGATAATCATGCAGCATGCTAATCTCATCGATAATAAGTACGTCCGTCTTTTGTATGATCTCCAATCGGCCTTTTGCAAGATGGTCAGCAAACCCCTGCGAGAGATAGTCTGCGACGCCTATCCCAGACCAACTATGTATCGTCGTACCCCCTAAGTGTGTTGCGGCAAGACCCGTAGTAGCCGTAACAGAAACATGCTTCCCCTCAGCCTTAGCAAGTTTGATAAATTGATTTAAAACAAATGTCTTACCCGCCCCTGCTGGACCGGTCAACAGTACGCTCTCTCCCGAAAGCATTATTTCCAACGCCAATCCCTGATTCATTACTCTTTAGTATACCATTTCATTTAACACATTCTATGATTGCATGATAATATAACATCACATGCGTATAGCCATTCAAGGAGAAAAAGGGTCATTCCATCATCAAGCTGCTAAAAAGTGGTTTCATGAAGATATTTCAATACTCGCCTGCAATTCATTTCATAGTACCTTTGCTAGCATTGAATCAGGCAAGGCAGACACAATACTTGTAGCGATTGAAAATTCAATCTACGGAGCAATCAACGAAGTACATGATCTTCTCGAGCTATATCGCTATCCTATTGTCGGTGAGGTATACCTGCGAATTCGACACCAGCTCATTACGCTCCCTGGTGCACGTCCAAGTGATATTAAACAGATATTCTCTCACCCAGTTGCACTAGCCCAATGTGAGGTTTTTATCTCAGAACACTTTCCAAACGCTAAACGAATTGAATATGAAGACACAGCAGCAAGTGTTTCATATATACAAGCGAACAAACTAATAGAAAATGCAGCAATTGCGAGTAAGGTGGCAGCTGAAGATCACAATCTCCCAATATTAATGAGTGATATAGAAGATAATCCAGCAAATTTCACGAGGTTCCTTGTTCTTCAACCAGATGGCGAGCCTCCTATTGGAGCGAATAAAACATCTCTCATCATAACAACAAATCATGCACCTGGCGCGCTTGCTCATGCGCTTTCGCTTTTCGCTCGTAAAGATATCAATCTTGTGAGACTCCAGTCACGGCCTATCATAGGAGAGGCCTGGAGATATCGTTTTTATATAGATGTTGAAGCTGCTGGAGAACCTTTGCATGAAATTCTTGCAGAGATACGGAAGACTGGCGCCCTTACGACAGTCCTAGGCGAATACGTTACAGGAAGAACCTACTAAGACAACCCTAAAGACCTCTAGGAGGTTCGCCTTCCGGATCATCTAGAAGCTTCTTACTTTTAATTTCGTAACGCTTTCCGGTAATCTCACTCGTAATATAATCTTCATTAATCAGATTCACGAAAGTATCAAGATCATTACCGTCCATAATAATAATCGCACCAGCATCGTCTGTCATGAGATCAAGTTGCATCGTATCTGCATACTCTATTGCTTGCTCCTGAGTTACAGCGCCTATGTCCATCTTCTGAAGTTTATTAACGATTTTCTTTCGTTCGCGTACAAGTGACTGTAGATCAAGCCCATCGGGAAAACTCAGTTTGAAGTGCTTTGCAATCTCTTCCACCTTTTGGTCAGCAAGTGCCTGCTTTTTATAGTCATAATTAAATAACTTCTCAAATTTACCCTGATCAAATACAAAGATGTCTTTCTCTATAATAAGTACCTGATTATCGGCAGGCATCTTCAAACCGACGTCCGCTTGAAATGCACCAAATTTTCCATCTCTAAACTCCCAGCTCGTAGCGCCGTTCAGTACTTGCCCTTGGCTTACGGCTTTTATAGCATAAAATGCCTTCTTAGGATCATCTTTATGTGTGAATCTCGCAATTATACCCTTGATACGTTTAAATTCATGCTCTTCTTGGCTAAATTCGACAATATCGTGGCGCTCTTTTTCAATCAAGTGCAACAACGTCTCCGCACGACCAACCTTTTCAAGATCCGTTCTTAGCAACGTGTTTTCTTCTCCGTCGCTTAATTCAAAATCACGAACAGACAATCCAGTTCCCGCCCCCATCGTGACAAAATTAACTAGATCATAAAGAAAAAGAGGTTTTATTTGAGCATTAAGTTCTGTAGCGAAATGAGTACTGTACGGAGTAAAGTTCTTATTGAAAAGAAAAAGCTCGACATCTAATTCTTTTTTAACCGCATCAATGTTGTTAGCCCATAAAAAAATATCAGTCGATTCGCGGGGTTCGGGTTCCATTTGTATACTTTCTTTTTATTAACAATTATGTTTATTGTATCTTACATTACGAACAAATTACTAGATCTTCTCAATAAAATGGAAGATCTAAAACTATATCAGCTTCTTAATTTCCAGCAAGCAACTTGTTCATCATGACATCATATCCATCAGTAACATGGTCATCACGTGAGATACTAAGATCATTTAAAACAGACCACAGTTCTAAAGCAACCACATCATAGTCAACCTGATCCTCCGTCAATTTTTCAACTTCAATAAAATCCCCAAGGCCATCAACGCTATCGATACAGATCTCGATATCACCAAGCCTTGCTTTTTGTCTCGTTTTGACAAGATCAGAATAAGGTACGAAACCAAGACGCGTAATTATCTTCTCCAGCTCGCTATCATCAAATACCTCAGTCTCATGCTCAATGCTATCCATTTGATTTGTCACCGATTTTTTAAACGTAAAGATATGTCTTGTGTCTTCGGCATGTATCTCACTACGTATCCTAAGCCAGGGTAGGTCATTATCACCACCGTCATCCTCGTTGGGGCCAATCATGCCAAATACTCGATCGTGTTGCGTAACGGGATCACTCACCTCTATGCCTTGTTGTAGAAGCCGTCCGATTAACGCCTGTTTATTTGCAACACGAGCCTTGATTTCAATTTCCCGCATAATACACCTCCGTAAAGCGCCCTATTGTGCTAGTTAGCGCCCTTTAAATGACGTTCTCTCGCCTCATTTGCCCAATGATCCGCCAACTCATTACCTTCATCATTATTATGCCCTCTTACCCAAATCAAAGTCGCGCGACTACTTCTATAGAGTGGACAAACTTCTTGAACAATATCTAAGTTTTTGATTTCCCCACCTTTCTTTTTCCAACCATTCTTTTCCCAACCTACAGACCACTTCGTGATGACATTAATCCAGAACTCACTATCCGTATATATGGCGCATTCCTCACCGGCCGCATCCTTAAGAGCAGCCGTAATTGCCTTCCCTTCCATGCGTATATTAGTTGTCTCACCAGGCTCACTACCTAGGATGTGAGGTTGAAGCTCTTTTATAACTGAAAATCCGCCAGGGCCTGGATTGGGACTAGCACTGCCATCGGTATAATATATAATCATTACTACCAGTGTATCGTATTGGGCCAAAAACTCCAGGAACTATATCCCCGTATCGTGTCCTAATTCACGAAGTGTCTCGAGAAGTTGACCCGCTGGAAGCTGATCTGTATCAATCCCAGTATGTTTAGCAATAACGAATCCCTGAATGACCCGCTTTAGGTCAATCGTATCCCTACGCCATAACATCGGAATCTGATAGTGATCCGTCGTACTCATAACACGGCTCGCTATTGTTAGTGTTCCAAAAAAGGGACCGACGCTGGAGGATACGTTCAGAACATCTTCTATTTGAATGCTGATTACATCAGCAGACCAGAAGAAGCTACGTTTAATTATTGTAATCTTGGTACGATCTACAATTACTCTGTCTGCAAATATTGTAAAGGTTTGTGCACTTGAGATTACCTCATGTGACTTTTTAACCGCCGTCTTTAGCGCCATGATGCGCTCATGCGTCTTTCGAGTCCTAGTGCGAAACGTATAACCTCCCATCAGCTGTTCGGCGGCGGGAGGTAAAGTAATTTCACGTTGGAGGATCTCTTTGAGCCCTCCAAAGGCTTTCATCGCGGCAGCTCCGAGTTTTTTACTTGGGCTCACGATCATATCGTAGGCGCCCGGGGGAGAAGATGGAAAATTATCCGTCAATCGACCATTGTCTATAGTTGATTCTTGATCCTTCATAGTCTCGCATCCTCCGCTACACTACCCTGATTATAAACCCATAAAAGTATCTAATACAATATACGCATCACTGACACAAATGAAATGTATAATCTTTTTTTAATGATTGAGGATCAGATTATTCGACTACTTGAATGCCGTTCCAAAAAGCAACATAATCTGTGAAGTCTTTTTTGACTCGCTCAATTGATCCATCTTTTGGCTGATGGTAGTACCAAGCACCAAAAGTATTCTTTTCTCCGTCCACAACGATATCATAATAGCTAGCAACACCCTTCCAAGGACATATCGTACTATGCTCACTCGGTCGAAAAAACTCTTGCTTTATACTAGATGGGGGGAAATACCAATTCCCTTCGATCTTAATAAGATCCTCTTTCTTTGCCTCACCGATAACTGTATTATTCCATAACACTTTCATGGCCTATCCCCTATCACTTTCTTCCCTTTTTACCCGTTACCGTCACCCTAATCAACAGCCACATCAATATCAGTACCGTCAGAGCAATAATGAAGGCAGTCATTGCAACACCAGCATACCCATGTTGTTGAGTCGGGTCTAAAAAAGGATACGGATACCACTCCGCTATAGGTCCCCGTACAAGGCTATACGCTAGATAAACGACAGGATACAGTAACCAGGCCAAGACATCTCTAAACCGCAATGAGTAAGTAGGTGGATCCATGAGCCAATCGGCTAAGACAGCAATCGGGATGATGTAATGAAGTACAATATTATCCCAAGGTACAAATGTTAATTGTGTAGAGTCATAGCCAGATAATAAAGCACCAAACACTATTCCAGTTGTCACAATATAAAGTGTGGCAGCACCACGCAGTAGCATCAGTTCTGAGTTGCGAGACTTTTTTAGAACTGCAAATGCGCTCATAAGAAGAACAAGTGCTGCTAGAATGTTTGATTCAACAGTGAAATAACTGAAGAAGTTTGCCGGGACTAGGAGCCCCCTTTGTGAACCAACAACAATCTCTGTAATAAGCGCCGAAAGGCCTAAAAAACTAAAAAATAGTTTGTAACCCACCAGAAAGAATTTGTTCTGCATAAGCATAGTATATCAGTTTTAGAAATAAATCATCACCAAATTATGCTACACTATTGTAACTTCTTAATATGGGAATTAAAGTTTTATGCGAGAGAGTCGATTGAAACGCGAGTCTGCTTTGTTGTATCGCGCTCACGAATTGTTACCATATCATCTTCAAGTGTCTCGAAGTCAACAACAACACAAAACGGCGTACCAATCTCATCTTGGCGACGGTAGCGCTTACCGATGTTTCCATTGTCATCCCACATAACATTGCCATACTTCCTCTTCAAAAGTGTATACACCTCACGAGCTTTCGCGACCAGTTCTGGCTTATTCTTCAAAAGTGGAGAAACCGCATAGCGAATAGGCGCTAATGTTTCTGGAAATTTTAAATAAACACGGGTTTCGCCGTTTACTTCATCTTCAACATAGGCAGAAGAAAGTACCGCCATCAGCGCCCTTTCAACACCAAACGACGGCTCTATGACATGCGGCACGAATCTTTCATTCGTTCCCTTGACGGTATACTCCATGCTCTTACCTGATACACGCTGAATGTTACTTAGGTCAAAATCCGTACGATACGCTAGACCAAGCAACTCCTCACGACCTATCGGAAAATCAAATTCAATATCAACCGTACGTTTACTATAATGAGCGCGATCCTCAGCAGGAACTTCCAATTCGTGGATCTTATCTGATGGTAATCCAAGGATCTCTAGAAAGCTATGGATATCCGCCAAAAGAGCGTCAAATGCCTCAGCCCAGTGTTCTGGGTGGACAAAATACTCAATCTCCATCTGTTCAAACTCTCTCGAGCGAAAGATGAAATCGCGTGGACTGATTTCATTACGAAATGCCTTACCCTGCTGCGCAAGCCCAAATGGAAGATTCGGGTAAAACGCATCAAGAACATTTTTATAATTAGTAAAGATACCCTGTGCAGTCTCGGGTCGTAAATAGCTAACGGATTTCTCGTCAGCAATAGGCCCAACGTGGGTTGTGAACATCATATTAAATGTCCTTGATTCAGAAAGTTGGTTGCCGTCGGGACTTTTAATACCGTGTTCTTTGATCGCATCATCCATCTGCTGCATCGTCATCCCATTTGGATCAATGCCATTGTCTTTGAGGATGTGATCCGTACGGTAGCGTCTTTTCGTGATAAGGTCTTCGGTGAGAGGGTCAACAAATGTATCTACATGACCACTCGCCTGCCACACCTTCTGATTCATTAGAATGGCAGCGTCCACCCCATACATATCATCACGAGAATCTACAAACGTCTTCCACCAAAGTTGCATGATGTTTCTTTTAAGCGCCACCCCGAGCGGACCATAATCCCAAGTTCCGCTTAATCCACCATAGACCTCGCTCCCTTGATATATAAATCCACGGCGCTTAGCTAAAGATACAATCTCTTCCATTTTCTCGTTTTTCTGTCCTGCCATAATATCATTCATTATAACAGATTAAACATCTCGACATCGAACGCATTATAAAAACCATACATATTCGCCAAAGTGTCTATTTTATTATAAATATCATATAGAAGCATGTTGTCTCGCAACATGCCAGCTTTCGGACAAGACCGCCTCAAGCCCACCAATCTGGCCGAGTACTGCTAGAGACTTCACGCTGACAAGTCTCATGTATTTGATATGGTCAGCAGAGATATCCCCTTGATCATTTCGTCGTAATCCCCTCTCACTTACGTCGTACGAATAACGAAATTCGGGCATCAGCTTAGTGCCGTTAATGTCATTAGATAGGCTTAACTCAGCACCAAGAAGACCTGCATATCTAAGATAGAACCATGTTTGAATCAATTGTCTCGAGATAGTCATGTTATCAAGTGCCATAAGTGTTTCGGCAAGTACATCATACCATTCAGGTTCCTCGACCATTTCACTCGCTTTTGCCACTTGCTTAATTGCTTCATAGGCAAACTGCATCGAATCATAATCTTCCATGATATGACGATAAAACTGCACGAGTCGTGCTGAGGTAAGGACACCAAGACCACTCCTACTCTCAGTAATCACTACATCACATACTGCAAACAATTCAATTCCACCTGCCAACCTGCTCTTTTCTTTGCGAACACTCTTAGCAATAACACTCTGTTTACCTCGTGGAGTAAGAAGCTGCAAAATGCGATCAGCCTCACCATAATTAGTTCGCCTCAAAACAATCGCTCGCGTCCTAGTAAGTTTCACACTATATACTCCTCTTTATAGCGACGACAAGATCATTTGGCGTCATAGTAGCCTTATTAAGAACATCGACTATTCCATAGGACGTTAGATCCATATGTCCGACTGTATCGACACTGTTCGTACATAAAACGACTGGTATGGACGCGAGATCAGTATGCGACCGCACTTCATGTAAGAATGTGAAGGCATTAGGGCCAACGAGCAATACGTCAAGCACAATAACGTGAGGTAACTCAGTATCAAGTGAATCCATAGCAGCAAGTGCATTAATCACATAACTCGCTCGAAATCCTGCCAGCTCCAATGTCCTCACATGCTGTTCGGCAAGCCAGATATCATCTTCAACTATCAGCACATAAGGTTTGCCACTCACAATAAACTCAACTGCGTAGAAGCACCTAAATCTACATAAAAGGTAGCACCATCCTTATGGCGTGATGCGCCAATACTCCCATTCATAGCGAGCGCAAACTGACCTGCTATATATAAGCCCAAGCCACTACTCTGGGGCCTGTTATGAAGTGGCTGATGGGTCGTACCAAGATGTGCCTGCAGGCGCTTCCATATATCGGTAGGTATGGCTGGCCCATAATCTCTCACTCCAATACGTATTTTGCATAATTGCTCATGAGATGTCATACATAACTCTACAGGAGCGTCAGCACCCGCATAATGTAAGGCATTGTCACCAAAATTCAGAATAATTCGTCGCAGTAGATCACGATTAGCGACCGCTAATACTGGTCGATGCCGATTAGAGACTCTAATCTCGCGTCCACGCGCAACATAAAGAGGAGTTAATTCATGCGCGACATCTTCACAAATTTGTTGCGGATTAATCGGCTCGAGGTTAAAGAGACCCTCCTGCATTCTTGAGGATCGTGACAAATCGGTCGTAAGACGTAGACCACGTTCACTCGTCAAAATAATCTGACGTACGATCTGTCTTTCTTGCTCACGACTAATATTTCCCGCCTCCAAACCTAGAGAGAGTTGACGAATGAGGGCTAGCGGAGATTTTAGCTCATGTGCTGCCGTTACAAGAAAAGACGAGTCGCCGAATGGCGACTGCTCGTATCCCAAAGACCCTCCTTCACTCACTGTCATGCTACATTTAAGTGTAGCATGACACGCCTTTGGTTTCGACTATGGAGTGAAGTTGATCGTCTTAATAATATTTTCAAAATCAGGCTTAAATGTATCTGCATCCGTACGAATTACAAGGGTCTTATCTCGAATCTTATACAGTACTGCAGCACCTCTGATATCTTTTGTGAAGTTACCATCTAAACGAGCACCATTATTGCCATTACTAGTAGTCGCACTACTTACGAGGTCACCCCGCTTTACTTGTGCGTCATAGCTGCTCACAACTTGGTCATAGCTTTCTTGCAAGATTGATACTCTTAAGCTGTACTGTTGCGATGGTGAGACGGGGGGAACGGTAACTGGGTTAAGATATGCCGTGTAATCACCACCCTGCCCTGTATCTTGTGCAACATAGACGCTCCAGGTTTTTGGATACATAAATGTCACACGACCATAATCATCAGGTCCAACAAACTGTCGGTTTGGCTCCTTCTCTCGATTAGCAAAGTTAGCCTCATCTTTGTCAGCTTGGTTCTTTTGCGCAACAGCAACAGCAAGGTCGATTTTGCCCTGTACGTCACTTTTCTGTTCTGAGTAATTGATATACGCCCAGATTGAAAGTGAACCTAGACCAACCACAAGAACAATAAGGGCAATGATCGCTATCAGCGAACCGCTAACCGCGCCGTATTCCTTTTTATGTTGATATGTACTCATGCTGGTCATTATACTTACGCTTTCCTTGTCTGTAAAGGCTCAAACCGATAGAGGTGGTGCGCGCCCAACTGCTTGAGTTTTGTTTTATTTTTAATCGAGGTGCCGTAACTAATAAAATAGAGCGGACGTTGCAATCGAGTAGCTTCATTCTGAAGTTTTTTGGCCATCTTATCAATATCCCTGGTGACGGTAAATGCATAAACAAGCGTTGTATCGTACGGAAGGTCGGTTAACCAGAAATCAGCGAGAACCGTCTTGATATTCTTCTTCCCCCGAGCTAAAAAACGAGAAATAAGAACAAGAACCGGATTGAGTTCAAAGCCAATGGATCTCGCTCCAGATTGTGCTGCAAGTCGAAGGATAATTCCGTCCCCTGAACCCACATCAACAACAACATCATTCTCCCCAACAGGATACAGATCCTGGCTGAAAGCCTTCACAACCTCTGAATGATGACTAGGCACATATGGTGCACCCCGAAAAACAACAAAACCAAAGATCACGATAAGCGTTAAAATGAACCAGAACAAAAATTCAAACATAATCGTTACTCGCTAAATTTTTCCTTGACGATAGTAACGTTATTCTTTAGTTCCCGCAGCTCGTTTTCTATCTCTTCAGCAAGCTTCTCTGCGTCTTTAAACTTATCAAGTGCTTGCTCAAGAACGAATTCACTACTATTAAACCAAGCGACTAACTTATCCAATTCAACAGTTTTTTCAGCAATAGTTAGTTTATTTTTTTGTAACATTAGAAACCTCCGCTGTTATCTTCATATCATTTTTCTCTATACTTATCGTTGCACCTATCACGATGTCACCTCTAATCAAGGCATACCCTCGTTCAAGGATACGGTTCGGATCTAATTCACTCAGCACTCGTTTCAACATAATGACAGTATAACTTGCCTGATTTACTTGCTGCTCGACAGTAGTGATCGCATTTTCAAGCCGCCTACGAATCTCGGCCTGGGTTATTTCAATTGTATGTTCCAGACGCGGCAATAAGCCCCTTACTTGATGCTGCACACCTCTAATGATCTCATTACGATCAGGTACGACTATTTGCGCAGCATTGCTCGGTGTAGCTGCTCGCACGTCAGCCACCATATCAGAAAGACTTATATCCGTTTCATGTCCGACCCCTATAAGAGTCGGTATTCGACTCGATGCTATCTCACGCACTAGCAGCTCATCATTAAATGCGCTAAGATCATCAGCGCTTCCACCACCCCTTATAATAACCACTACTTCAGGTATTTTTTCCTGAGCGTTAAAATAGCGCAAAGCACGAATTATCTGGTCTGGAGCATCCGCACCCTGAACTTGAACATGACCAACGTCAATTTGTAAACCACCCCATCGATCATTGATGATTTTGATAAAATCAGCATACCCAGCTGCTTGAGTGCTGCTTATAACAGCTATATGTTGTGGCTGCTTTGGCAGTACACGCTTTCTATCCGGAGAGAACAGACCTTCCTTCTCCAAACTTATTCGAAGTAGTTCGAAGCTCTTTTTTAAGCTCCCCTCTCCGCTAGGACGAATGGCACGTACAGTGACGCTAAACTTGCCCCACGGTGTTATTTTAGGGCTAGCCGTGACAACAACACGCATACCATCTTCGATCGGAGACCTCAGTTGCCAAAGCATCATAAAACAACCCACGCTCCCCTGAGCATCTTTCAAATCAAAAAAGATAAACTTTCCCTGATTAATCTTGAAACTCGCAACCTCTCCTTCTATCTCAATGCTCGGATAAGCGTATTCAAGTGTCTGGTTGGCAAGCGCAATGAAATCACTTACACCAACCCTTAAGCTATTTTTGCTTTCCATACTTCACAAGTGCTAACTGATAAAAAATATAGCCCAAAATAATTGTCCCCAGCAGGAGAATGACTCGAGTTAATACTATGCCTGCAATTGCGACTCCCTGTTTAATGCCAGCGACCGCCAGAAAAGCAACCATTATAGCCTCATACGCCCCAGCACCACCAGGAGTTACCACAAAGAAACCGGCCATTGCTGCGACTCCGTATGCAATTAGAACTGGAGCCGGGTCAACAACAACTCCTAATGCCCAAAAGGTGATCATGAAGAGACTGACATCCGCAATAGTAAAGACAAGTGCCCACAGCAATGGACGAATAAGTACCTGTTTCTCCTGTTTCAAGGCAACATAATCACGGTGCATGTCACCAAAAAAGGCAACTACTCTCTGTCGGTCTAGCACCTTGTTTCTACGACCAAAGGAAACTCTTCTTACAACCACATTGACAAGCCTTACAACCCAATCCGCAAATACTTCCATACGTTGGTCACCGCTCACGAGATACACGACAGCGATAATAGCACCAAGCATCATAGTTACTAGAACGGAGCTAACGAGGATAATCCAACGGTTGATATTACCGTCAATCGTCACCGTCAAGACGGCGATAATGAGAAGCAATATAAAGGCAACAAATCCAGCTGCAAAACGTACAACTTGCGCCATTGCTGCCCTTCCAGAGGAGACGCCAAGCTTGCCTAGTCGCCAGGTCATATACGAGACTCCACTCACGCCACCACTTGGTAGAATGTGATTCACGAAATTCATTTCTAGAGACATTCGCATAAGCTCAGGGGCTGTAATATCCTCGATTGATTTTTTTGCCCGCAGATAAGAAAAGATCATCTCACCTCCAGCATAGTAGACAAGCATCTGACCGGGAATGAGCAGCAACAACACCCAAATATTTACTTGTCCTAGCAAATGCCAGGCGTGAACAAGTTGATGACGTGCAATATAGATAATTACCGTCACAAGGACTAGAGTAGCAACACTTAAGTAAGCTCTAAAAGACATACTCTTAGTATATACTAAAAGAATATGTATATTGCGATTCTGGGACGACAGCCCGCACTTGGCATGGCCGAGCTTGAACACTTATATGGTGCAAATGCAACTAGTTGGTTTTCCGACATATCTGTTCGTGTCTCTACGGATATGCTCACAGTCGACAATCTCGGTGGCACTCAGAAGGTTGGCAAGATCGTAGCTGAGCTACCTCACGGAGACTGGCGTCGAATTAGCACGAAGATTGTGCAAGACTACTCCAAAGCATGGTCGAAAAACGGTACTAAAATTACACTCGGAATTAGCGCATATGGCTTTGATATATCTACTCGAGATGTACAAAAAACGGGCATTCTCCTCAAGCAAAAACTTAAAAAAAGTAATGTCAGCCTACGTCTCATACCTAATGTAGAACTCGCTCTAAATAGTGCTACAGCACATCACAACAAGCTCGGTCTTTCATCAAACAAGGCTGAACTACTAGTGATGCGTGCACGAAATGGCCGCATAATCATTGCAGAAAGTACCGGTGCTCAAAATATCACAGCGTATACAAAACGTGACCAGGAGCGGCCAAAACGTGACGCCTTCGTCGGTATGTTGCCTCCAAAGTTAGCACAACTTATGATTAATCTCGCGACTACACACACAGAAGGCACCATAAAAGGAAAACGCTTACTAGATCCATTTTGTGGAACTGGTGTTGTTCTTCAGGAAGCAGCTCTGATGGGCTATTCTGTTTATGGTACCGACCTTTCCCCTAAGATGATCGACTTTACGAATACAAATCTCGAGTGGCTGAGTAAGACTCACCACGTTGATATTCACAGCCAACTACAACAAGCAGATGCTATGGATACATCATGGGACAGTCCCATTGATGCCGTAGTATGTGAAGGCTACTTGGGACAACCATTTAGTGCACCGCCCTCTCCCGTCAAACTTGATCAAGTTCGCAAAAATTGCGATCACATTATTAGCGTTTTCCTAAAGAATATTAGTCCCCAACTCTCTCCAGGCACGCCTTTATGTGTAGCTATTCCAGCATGGCGTAACCCTAACGGCGACTTTAGTCACCTGTCCTTGACGGACACTATAGAATCTTTCGGATTACAACGTTACAGCTTTGAGCACATCAAACCCAAGGATCTTCTCTATTACAGAGAAGGGCAAGTTGTAGCCCGCGAGCTCCTCGTTCTTGTTAAGACTTGACGAAAAGGTGTTTTTCGCATACAATTGAACAGATTGATTTAGAAACTATAAGGAGTTAATCCATGTCACACGTTAAAGCAGGTGGTTCAGCTAAAAACATCCACAACAATGCCGGCCGCCGTCTTGGCGTAAAGCGCTTTGGTGGCCAAAAAGTCACCATCGGACAAGTACTCGTTCGACAGACGGGTAGTACAAAGGTTGCTGGACCTGGTACATTTATGAGCAAAAACTTTACTATCCATGCAGCAATCGATGGAATTGTTGAATTTAGTAAGGTGAAGAAAAGCCACTTTACAGGCAAGAACGTTCCACGTACACAGATCAGTGTTAAGTAGATAGAGAGCTCTCATCGTAATAAAATAGCCTCATTGCATATGAGGCTATTTTATTATTTTTAGAGACAGAAATGCCTACTTTTGAAGTCCAAGGTGATGCTTAATTCGTTCAACAACGTCACCAATAACAACTTGAGACTTAACGAGATAGTCATCCACACCCAAGGCTTCTGCACGTTCTTTATCCTTCGGTTGACTAAGCGCAGTTAACATAATTACGCGAATATTAGTCGTGTCTGGAGTATTGCGCAGTATATCTAATACATCAAATCCGCTAATCTTGGGCATCATAGCATCAAGCAAAATGAGATCAGGCTTAAAGGCCATAGCGGCAGAAAGTGCATCTTCACCATTATTGACTTCTTGAATTTCAAATCCTTCGAGCTCTAACCGAGACCGATATACAGCAGCAAGCGCTGTGTCATCTTCAACAAGTAAAATCTTTTTCTTTGAGTCCATATCTATCCTTATAGTACTGAATAATCACTAAATGCACAAGATATCCCTACATACCCAGTTGCTTCATTGCTGCATCGAGTTGTGGGTCCTTTCCCGCATCTACATCCGCTGCCGTTAGATCAACAGTTTGATTGGGGGTTATACCTTGTTTATCAATATTCTTACCATTAGGCGTGTACCATCGTGCAATTGTGACTTTCAGAACTGCCCCTCCGTCCAAACCAAGCACCTTCTGTACAGTCCCTTTCCCGTATGTCTTTTCACCTATAAGTGTAGCAACTTTATAATCTTGCAATGCTCCTGAGACGATCTCACTTGCACTTGCCGTATCGCCATTTACGAGCACTACCGTAGGAAGACCCGCAAGAACCGCGTCGTTGCCAGACGTCAACTGATCAACCACCTTACCGCCAGTTCGTTCAGAAACAACTACTTTTTCGTTTAACCACAGCCCAGCTACATCTTGCGCAGCCGTTAGGTAGCCACCTCCATCATTGCGGAGGTCTAATATAACACTCTTTACGTTCTGCTGCTTAAAACTTTGGGCCGCCTGGCGCGCTAAGTCACCCGTCTGATCGTCAAAACGAGTAATCGTTAAGATACCTACCCCATTCTGAACCGTACTCGTTACGCTAGGATCAGTAACGGCAGCACGAGTAATTGTAAACGTCTTCGTATCAGTTCCCCTACGAACAGTAAGTTTGACTGTTGAGCCTACTGCGCCGCGTATGGTGCTTGCAGCAACGTCTGCAGTCCATGTACTAGCATCTTTATCATCCACTGCAGCAATAACGTCACCAGCCTGCACTCCAGCCGCCTCAGCAGGGTTGCCCGAAAGTACTTTGATGATGGTAGGTTTACCGCTACGTACCCCGATCTCTGCACCGATACCACCACCTATATTGCCAGTAAGATCATTATTAAATGTGTTCGCTTCCTGAGCATCCATAAAGACCGTGAACTTATCTCCAGCTGCCGCAACTAGCCCCCGACTCGCACCATCAATGAGTTTCTGCGTGTCCAAAGTTCCATCATAGTTGGCCTTCAGATTTTCATAGGTTTTCTCGACAGCGCCAAGATCAATAGGTTTAGGCACATTAAACCCAAACATAGGTCCTATTGTACTCATGATATCGTCACTACGAGTCCCAGCAGCAAAACCTACGACTGCTGCCAATGTTATCCCAAGAAAGAAAATATTGCGCGTTATCATTGGACGCCCCGCATGCTGAACGACCATACTTTTTTTGTTGTCTGCCACCTAGGAATCCCCTTTTATAAAAACAGTTGTTATTAGTATAGCGTACTCACCTGAGAGTCCGCTATAAAAATTAGAAGAAACGTATGTTTTATTTACTTGGAAAGCGTAGCAAGATGACACCGGAATTCTCAACGTCCATCTCGCTATAACCGTGCGTACCATACATATTAAATTGACTAACATGCATCCAGTTGCCATCAACCGAATCGACAATCATCGCATGTCCAATTGGAGCAAAGTTGCCAGACTGAGGGAGGATGACTGCGTCCCCAGGTTGTGGATTGTATACTCGTACAGCCCCACTGTATGCTGGTGCACTATCAGGCCACTCATACGCGTTACCCTGACCGTTAAAGTTACCTACATATTTTCCAAAACGGTTTTGCAATGCCCACGCAACATAGCTTACACATTCCCTATTATAAAGTCCCCATTGGTCAACCTCTGAATCGGGAGCCTCACAGTACGAATAGCCTCCAGAACAGCCCATATCACCACTCCAGTTTTTGTAATTGAAGCTACCGTAAACACCAGAAGACCCGCCGCCGTTCTTTAGAAGACTCTGATAATAGGCCGCTTGTGCAGCAGATGCGTTGGCAATACTTTGTTGAGCACTGCTAATAAGTGACTGATATGCAGATTCTTCTCCTTGGGTTTCGTTCAACAGAGTTTGCTGTTGTGCCTGATTTGCAGCCAATGAGTTACGCTGTGCTTGCTGCTGAGTTAAAACCGATTGTACTGAGTTTTTTTCAGTATCCAGGCTCGTCTTCAAAGTATTAATCTTTGTAATTGTCTGTTGCAGTTGTATCGTAATAGAATCTCTATACGATTGTTTATCTACATATTCACTAACATTCTTAGAGCTAGCGAGCATCTCCAGAGGCGTAATTGAGTTATCTACGTACATGCTAGACAAGGTCACGCCCAATGCATCTTTATTATCTTTGATTTTCTGTTCTGTATCACTAATCTGTTGCTGAAGTTGCTCTAATTTTGCTTGATTGAGATTAATTTGCGTTTGTATCAAGTTTGTTTGCACCTGCAAACCATTAATTGCATCTTGCAAAGTGCCTATTTTGGACGCTAGCACACCCGCTTGAGCCTTGTATTGACTCACCTGTGCCTGCAAGGCATTAATCTGATCATCAAATTGGTCAGCGTATACTTTCTGATTAGCAGAGATTGGTGCAGCTATAACCATTAATACCGCCGCAGCCACGAGAATTGACTTCGTAGCAAACCCTTTTGAATCCAGTGTGGCGGACAGCTGCTTCATTTATTATTAGAATAACATAAGCTTGATAGTATTGTCAATCACGCTAAACGCTAGATCTTAAGATATCGACGTGTCGCAAGGAGAGATGAAATGATGCCAATAAGGCCACCCAAAATAATCATCGCCAGCAAGACAAGATATATGTAACTTGTAATAAAGTTGACCGTGCCCGTCGTCCCTACACCATAGCTTAGGAGTTGACCTGCAGATGCATATAAGATAGCAATCCCTAAGCCTGTTGCGAATACAGCAGCTATAGCACCATAGACAACTGCCTCAACAACAAAAGGACCTCTGATAAAATTACGATCTGCTCCGATTAATTTCATCATTTGAATTTCATCTTTGCGATTAAAGATGGCCATGCGGATAGTATTAAAAATAATCAAAGCGGAGATGGCAATAAAGATAATGCTGGCACCAATTCCAGCCTTACCGGCTAAGTCAATCCAACGACCAATATTTTCAATAGCAGTCTTATGCTCGCCAGCAAAAGAAGGGGCTTGATTTGGATCTATATCTGCTTTCAGAATTGGATCAGTATCAACAAAATGTTGCAATTCAGAGGTATTATTAATATTTTCCACAGAAATGTTAAAGGTACCTGGGAATTGATTTGTAGCAACATTAAGTGCATTTAAGATACCCGGGTTTTGCTTATTAGCTTCTGCGAAATTATTTTGAGCTTGAGTGGACGATACGTACGTTACAGATCTCACGGATTTCAGGCTTTCAAGCTCGTGCTTTATCTTATCTGCGTCACTTTGAGGTGTATCCGTCACTACATAGATAGACATGCTCACCTTGTCTCTAATAAGCCCAACAGTATCAACTAGAATACTCCTCCCGGCCAATGTCACAAAGACAACAAGCAAGGTAATCGTCATAACCGCAGTGGCAGCTACAGTTAGCCAAGCATTACGACTAAAGTTACTTACTCCGTAACGACACATACGAAGGAATGTAATCCATTGTCGACGCGTACGCTTCTGCTGCGCAAATGCCTTCGCGTCCAATTTCCGCTTGCTCACTGTTTATAACTCCCTTCTGCCTGGTCACTTGTTATCTTGCCGTGTTCAAGCGTAACGACGCGACGTTTCAGTCGGTTTACAATCTCGACATTATGTGTCGTCAAGAGTACGGTTGTTCCATATTTGTTAATCTTCTCAAGTAATCGAACTATATCCCAGCTATGTTTCGGATCAAGATTACCCGTTGGTTCGTCCGCAATAAGAATCTTCGGTTGTCGTACAACGGCGCGCGCGATAGCAACACGTTGACGCTCGCCTCCTGATAATTGATGAGGAAAGTTCTTCTCTTTGCCCGTTAAGCCAACAAGATCAATTACCTTTGGAACAGTGTTCTTTATCTCACGATTAGTCATCCCAGCGATCTCAAGTGCAAATGCAACATTCTCAAATACGGTTCTCTGTGGCAACAACTTAAAATCTTGGAAAACCACCCCTATCTTACGTCGAAGCAAGGGAATGTGCTTGTCTTTGAGCGTATCGTAATCAATACCACCTACAACAATCTTACCGCTTGTTGGCTTTTCCTCTCTCGTTAGCAGTCGTAAAAGTGTCGTCTTCCCGGCACCACTTGTTCCAACAAGAATAACAAACTCGTTTGGCTCAACATGTAAGCTAATACGATTAAGAGCTGGCTTCATATCCTTACCATAGGATTTCGTAACACGGTCTAATAAAATCATTACTCTTTAGTATACCATAAACATGATACAAAGACAGAGAGCAGGCACGGCTAATGAGCACTCTTTTCGTTCATATTTTGCTCAAGAAAGGCATTGATAAAACCCTCGATTTTCCCATCTAACACGCTTGTTGCGTCACGATCCTCATACTTTGTGCGTGTATCCTTGACGAGCGTATAGGGATGGAGAACATAGTTACGTATTTGGCTTCCCCAATTGGCAGATTCACCAGCCTGTAAGTCTGTAATGCTTTCAACGTGCTGCTCGAGTTGTAACTGTGCGAGTTTTGAACGTACTATCTTTAACGCCATTTCCTTGTTTTGCAACTGCGAACGCTCATTTTGAATAGCCACCACAAGCCCCGTAGGAATATGAGTAATACGTACAGCACTATCAGTCGTATTTACTGACTGTCCACCATGTCCACCTGCACGGTAGACGTCGATTTTGAGATCACTTTCATTCAAGGTTACTTCTTCAGGCTTATCTATCTGCGGCAGCACTTCAACAAGTGCAAAGCTGGTTTGTCGTAAATTATCACTATTGAAAGGGCTCAACCGTACTAAACGATGTACCCCATTTTCACTTCGTAATCTTCCATACGCAAATGGACCAACTACCTCTATAACGGAGGACTTAATTCCCGCCTCTTCCCCCTTAGAACGTTCAACAATCACTACTTGCATCCCTGCCTTCTCAGCCCATCGCAAATACATACGCTCAAGCATTTCAGTCCAATCTTGAGCATCGGTACCGCCAACACCAGCACTCAAACGTAAAATTGCATTATGGTCATCATATTTCCCGTTAAAGAGCAGGTCTTTCTTACGCTCATTAAACTCCTCTTCGAGAGCACTAACCTGCACATCGAATTCGTGCTGCAATGTAGCGTCGCCTAGCGCCATCAGCTCACCAATGTCTTCAACTTGGCTTCGAAGTGTCCTCCATGGCTCTATAAGACTAGTCAATTGAGCAAGTTGCTTGGATTTATCTTGTGCGTACGATGGATTATTCCACACCTCCGGAGCCATCAGTTCCGCCTCAAGCTTCTCAGCTTGAGTGATCTTTGCGCCAATAGCTAGCCGATCATACGCATTTACGATAGACTGCTGCAACACATCAAGCCGTTTTAGTAGTGGTTGCATGATTCCTCTTTCTTTCTCTTATTGTAACAAACTTATAGAGCAGATAGCACTCACATCACACAAAAGTTTATTTAGCAAAAAGAACGTCGAGCTTATCGTTTAATTCGATAAGGTCAGACTTTTCACCGCTGCTCACACCAGCAAGCACCCATGAGTCAGTCTCGATAAATTCCCGCGCCGTTGTCACCATACGATCCCTTGTCGTTCGACGGATCGACTCGGGTACTTTATTGTAGTCTTTTAAAACACCGTCCGCGAAGTAACGACCAGTGTAAAAGTTACTAATCTGCGCCACCGTCTGAGCACCCATTTGATAACGACCAAGGGCGTATGATTTGGCAGCGTCCAGTTCCTTTTCAGTAATTTTCCCATCAAGCACACATTTCACTTCCCTGACAATAATGTCAAACAGGGCACCGGATGTCTCAAGATTCACCTGACCGCCAAAGTCCCAGCTACTATCATAGAACCCAACTGACGTATCCGAAAAAACACCATACGCTAATCCCTTTTTACGTGCTGCACCATAAATGCGTGAGTGCATTGTACCAGTAAGAATCTGGTCGAGACAGTTCATTGCCTCCGCTTCTTCATCGCTTAGTTCTCGTGGCAACGTCATAGACCATCCGAACGTAAGATTCGAAGCCTCTTTTCGACGTATAAGTGTAGGATTAGCACGAGAGAGTTCATTGCGAGGTACCTCGAAACGACTCCCTTCTGCTAGCTCCCAATCTTCCAACTGGCGCTTGATCTCCGTTTTTCTACCAGCCAATTTCCCTGCAATGACAAAACACATGTTTTTAGCCGTATGCGTCTCTTTGTGATGTCTACGAATGTCTGCAAGAGTGACATGAGGTATCGTTTGTATACGCTGCCAAAATGTATACACGTCCTCACCAAGTAGTTGCTGGATCTTTGGCCATAATACCCTATTATGGTTGTTTAGATAACCTGTTAATTCACTCTTAACGTTGCCCTTTTCCGCTTCTAACTCTTCGGCATTAAACTTAGGCTGACAAATGGCAACACGCTGTAAATCAAAAATACGCTCCCATTCGAAATCAGCACAATCGGCCACATAGACCATCGAGAGATCACTTGTGTAGGCATTATGATAGGCACCATTTTTGGTAAATTCAGCCTCATACTCGTGCTCGTCTTTGTACCGAGCATTGGCACCAAACGCCATATGTTCCATGATATGAGCAGTTTCATATATATCTTTGTTTTTTACATAGCAGTTTCCAGCACGAAACTGGAACTGAAAACTCATTACGGTTGCATCGGGTATATCAATCAACAAACCACGAGCGCCATTACTTAACTTCACCTCTTCAATTGTGTGTTTCAAAAACCCTTCTCCTAATCATCAGTCTCGCAAAATACTATGCTCTATTGTGCCACTTTTCTCTTATTTTTACTACTATCAATATCTTAGGACTTGAGTCTCAAACCCCAGCATTTTACACCAAGGGTACCGTTGTTCTTTTCTGTTTAAGGATGGTGTTTCGAGGTTTAAATCGAAATATATTGACTTTTATCAATAAAAGTTGTATAATTATAATGTTATCTGCTGGAGGTCACACTCCCGGCAGAGCACCTCTCAGCTGAATCCGTACCCTAATTGAGGGAGCGAGCGCCATGCTCAACACCGAGACCCGCCGCCCGACCCCTGCGACGATGGCTGCTTTGCTGAGCGCAAGCAAGGCTAAGTCCGCAGGCGCGTCGAGCTCCACCCCGTCCGAGCGTCACCGGCCGTACACAACCGAGTCGGAGGGCTACCAGGTCCAGCGTAGCCTGCCCACCCCGCGAGTGGAGCAGACACCGACAGTCGACGAGCCCGAGGGCATCGACGACTTCAGCTCCTGGGACGAAACCGACCGCGTCGACTCCTGGCTGCCCGGAGCCGAGGAGATCGGCTTGAGCTGGACATCTCACCTCAGGCGGTTCACCGTCATCGACCCCATCGACCCCGTCGAGGCGCTCGACGAGGCCGATGGTTTCCTGGGGTTCCACATCGTGTAGATGCCGCTTCATCTGAGGTAGCCGGTGTCGTTTCGTCCTCTTCTGGATGTCACGGCACCGGCTTTTAATATCTCAAAAAACATATCATACCTTTAATCTGCGGAGAGATTTTGGGATTCATATCTTAGAAAATTGACTTAACTAATAGATTATTTTAAAATAATATAACGTCATCCTCAAGATGACCTACACTTCACCCTTCACCCGACCTGGGAGTAAGGAAAGCACCTTGAATAGAGAACACTCCCAGCGAACCACGTGGGTATCGCTGGATGCGCTGTTCGACAGCGGCACCAAGGACGACGATCAGACCCGCATGACGGCAACTTCCGGGTGGGCACGACGATACGCCTGGTATCTTCTGGGATGCCTGGTGGTGGCCGCCGTGTTTGCGGATGGCGTCGCAGCGCTCTCCATCTCCGAACAGATGAGCAGCCTCACCGGCATCCTCTTCACGGCAATCGTCCACGGCAAGTAGTGAGGTGAAAAGAACCCCGGCTATCGCTGCGTAGATGCAGCGATAGCCAGGGTTTTCACATTACTCACATTCTAAAACACTACCGACCCTTCTTACGATTTTGGCGAGAGGTTTTCTTCTTTTTACGTGCATCATTCTTTTGTTTATTCACTTCAGCAGTAGTCTTCGCCTTTTTAGCCTTAAAGTCCGCATCACGATTTAGTTCACCACCCGTAACCTCATTCACACCCTTTTCAACTGCAGTTTCCGCAAGTCGTGTTAATTCAGTGTCGTGTTCTTCCTCCCCTGTTGCGATGATGTCATGTTGACGCACATGCATAACTGCACGTAATACCTCGTCGCGAAGTGATGCCTGCAAACTCTCAAAAAGATGTTGGGACTCACTGCGATATTCTACAAGTGGATCCCTTTGCCCTACACTGCGCCAGTGAATACCTTCACGAAGGTGCTGCATATTTTCGAGGTGCTGCATCCAAAGCGTATCCAAGACCTGAAGATACACCTCACGCTCAACTTTTCGTATAACCTCTTCGCCAAGCTCCTTCTCTTTCGTTTGATACAATGCAGCTACATCTTTCTGTGCCTGTTCAAATCTCGTCTTATCCTTCTTTTCAGTACCAATAGCCTCAATTTTCTTCATATCAAGTGGAAACATAGCTTCGAATTCTTCAATAAACTTCTTGTTATTCTTAGCTGGAACAGTCGTTAATTCTTGGAGTTTCTCATCGATAAGTCGCTCAATCTCAGGCTTAATATCATCACCTTCGAGGATCTTTCGGCGCATGACATACACAACACGTCGGTGACGATTAATAACATTGTCATATTGAACAACATTTTTGCGAGTATCAAAATTATACCCTTCAACACGCTTTTGCGCAGACTCTAGCGTTTTTGATACTGCTTTGTTCTGTATCGGTTGGTCTTCATCGACACCAAGACGATCCATAAGTGAGGCGATTCTTTCACCTTGAAAGATACGCATTAGATCATCTTCTGTCGAAACATAAAATTGCGTTTCACCAGGGTCACCCTGACGGCCACCTCGACCACGCAACTGGTTATCGATACGACGTGATTCGTGGCGCTCTGAGCCAATGACCACTAAGCCACCAAGTTCTTTGACACCCTTGCCTAATTTAATGTCAGTACCGCGACCGGCAATATTAGTCGCAAGTGTGATCGCACCTTTCTCGCCCGCCTTCTCAATAATAGCCGCTTCACGTTCATTGTTTTTAGCATTAAGAAGCTCATATGGTATCTTTTCCTTATCAAGCCAATCTGCTATCAGTTCATTCTTGGCAATTGAGGCGGAGCCTACAAGAACTGGCCTACCTACAGCATGGTACTCTTTGATCGCTTGGGCGACAGCCTTCAGCTTCCCCCTCTCCGTCTTAAAGATCAGATCGTCATGATCTATACGGGTAACAGGTACGTTAGAAGGAATCTGAATAACATCAAGACTATAGATTTGTTGAAACTCTTCAGCTTCTGTAAAAGCCGTACCTGTCATTCCAGACAATTTTGTATATAAACGGAAGAAATTCTGGAAAGATACTGTTGCAAGCGTCATACTTTCTTGCAAAACAGGAACCTGCTCTTTTGCCTCGATAGCCTGGTGGAGTCCTTCGTTATATCGTCGTCCTTGCATCAAACGACCTGTATGCTCATCAACGATAATGACTTCACCCTCACCTGTTACAACGTAGTCCTTATCTCGTTTAAACAATGCTTGAGCTCTTAAGGCCTGGTCCATATGATACACAGAACGAACGTATTCCGGAGTATAGAGGTTTTTGATTCCCAAAAGTTTTTGCACTTTCTCGACACCTTCGTCTGTCAGAGCAACACTACGACGTTTCTCATCAAGTACATAGTCTTCCGGAACCAATTTGGCAGCAACCTTAGCAAACTGGTAATAGCTGTCAGGATTCTCTGCGGCAGGTGCACTAATGATGAGTGGGGTTCGAGCTTCGTCAATTAAAATTGAGTCAACCTCATCAACAATCGCAAAGTTTAAATCGCGTTGACGCAAGAGATCCACTTCATTAACCATATTGTCACGTAAGTAATCAAAGCCGAACTCATTATTTGTTCCATAGGTGATATCAGCTGCGTATGCCTCTTTACGCGTCACTGGACGCAGTTTACGCATACGGGGGTCTGTGTGCGCCTCATTATCGAAATTCTTATCATATACATACGAGGCATCGTTGACTATGACACCAGTACTAAGACCAAGAAAATCATATAACTCACCCATCCAACCACCGTCACGTTGAATAAGATAATCATTCACAGACACAACGTGAACGCCTTTTTCTGATAACGCATTCAAGTACGCCGGTAGTGTTGCAACAAGTGTTTTACCCTCACCGGTCTTCATTTCAGCAACATTACCCTCATGAAGAACGATGCCTCCGATCAACTGCACATCAAAGTGTCGCATGCCCAGCACTCGATCGCTAGACTCTCTGACAAGTGCAAAAGCCTCAGGCAGAATAGTATCAAGCGTGACGTCTTTTTCTTTGAGTTTAGCTTTAAGTACGGCAGTCTGTTCTCTCAGTTCAGCCTTTGACATCTTTTTATACTTTTCGGCTAGAGCGTTGATCGCACCCACTCTTTTTTGCAACGCCTTCAGAATCCGCACTTGCGGATCACCGAACACCCTTGTTAATGCTTTCTGCCGGCTGACCATGTTATTCCCTCACTGTCTGAAACTTCTGTAAAATACTACTGATTATTATACGCCCATTTCCCAACAGATGAAAGTAGCCAGCCGCTCACTTATCAGATCACTGACTTTCGCGCAGATAACTTCGCTTAAAACGACTAAGCACTCCTCTTCGTCCAATGTGCGATAGAGTTGTTTCTTTGTAACGATGCAATTGTGATACGATCTTAGCTTCAACGATGTCAACGGCCGCAAGAATATTACCCGTAGAATCAACGGCAACGAGAGTTTTTTCTGGTACAAAAAGAATAACTTCCACTTCGTACTTATTGCCATGATCAGCATTTATCTGACGAAGCTTGACCTCAGCCGTCACACTCTTCCGCGCATGCCTTGGAAGGTAACGATCCAGTCGCCCAACCTTCTTAGTGACATATTTCTTCGTAACATCGTCTACGTCGTACTGTTCACCCGTAATTTCGATTGCCTCGATCATGTCACCCTCCTCCTTGAGTTTGGTTATACTTAAATTATACCATTTTCAAAACAGAGATATGTAGAGGATTCCTCATCTAAAAAACTAGAGTACCTCACGACCGCCAAGATACGGTCGTAACGCAACTGGGACTGCTACAGATCCATCTTCAAGCTGGTGAGTTTCAAGAATAGCAACCGGACCGCGACTTAGTGGCAATGCCGTTGCATCGTTTGTATGGATAAGCTCAACCGAACCATCCTCACGACGTACGCGAGTTTTTAGGCGTCGCGCCTGATAGTCTGTCATGTAGTCGGCCGTATGTGTCTCACGATATTTCCCTTGACCTGGCAACCACGCTTCAATATCAACACCCCTCGCATTAGGTTTCCCGATATCGGCAGTACATTTTAAAAGCACTTGATACGGTATTTCTAGGAGTTGCATAATTTTTTCTTGTATTGCGATCATAAAGAGGTGTTCATCCAAGCCGGCCTCAGCGACGCCTATACTTTCCATCTCCAACTTGTCGAATTGGTGCATCCGGAACATGCCTTCCATGTCCTTTCCATACGTACCAGCTTCACGACGAAAACTGGTGGCGTATCCTATGTAGCGAACAGGTAGCTCTTTTTCATTAAAGATCTCGTCGGCGTGCATACTACCTAGCACATGCTCAGCACTTCCCTGTAGCCATAAATCATCGCCCTCAATCTTGTAACGATCATCACGCGGCTCTAAACGATCCATCGCATCGTAGAGTTCAGTACGAAGCATGAAAGGTGGAAGCACGGGTAAGAATGGCTTGTTGCTAACATGTAAATTGTTCTCTTTTATGACTTCGTCTATAAAAGACTGGTCCGATAACTTATCCATAACAAATTGAATAAGTGCAAACTGCAATTTAACAAGATCACCTCTCAAATACGTAAATCGAGACCCAGCAACCTTTGCCGCCCGCTCTTTATCAAGCCAGCCCTTCCGTTCGGCAATTTCAGCATGATTTCGTACGTTAAAGGCATACTCTTTAGGCGTACCGACTGTTTTAGCAACGACATTCTCGTCTTCACTTACACCAATGGGGACGTCAGAGAGCGCCATGTTAGGAACTTTTTTTAAGAGCGCAGTATAGGTATCTTCTGCATTCTTTAAATCACCTTCGATGGAAGCAAGATTCTCTTTCAGGGCTTTCCCTTCTGCGATAAGTTCGTCAGAAGGACGAGCACCTTGCATTTGAGATGATATGACATTTCGTTTTTCTCGAAGTTCTTCCGTCTTCTGCAGCAGACCACGCCTAGCAACGTCCAACTTCAATAATTCGTCAATATTAACATCATACCCTTTTTGGTTTGAGTTTTTTTGCACCTCATCAGGATGCTCACGAATAAAACGAATATCTAGCATATCGACATTATATCATCAATCACCCCTATTCAATCAGATAGTGACCCAATGGAGTCATTGCCTAGGATCTACCTACCTATGGCCTCTTCGCTTATGTCTAGGTATCCAAGAGTGTTGCACCCGTCTCTCTTCACGACGAGAAGTACCAAGCTGAGACATAAATTTATCACCGAGTTGATTCTGAAGTCTTTCAAGACTTTTCAACTTATCTCGCTGTTCATTCGTTAAATCACTCAAGGATACTACACCGGGAGTAATTGATTGAATCTGTTGCTGTAATTGCCGTAAACTAATAATAGGAATACGACGTCTATAATCACGTTGCAGATGACGCCTTTCCCGCTCCAAATGCTCGTAGAGCCACGAAGCGTACAAGCTCACAAATAGACGTCGATTAGTAGTACTTGCTTCTAAAACAACCGCACTAGCGCTTTCGTACGTCTTGCCACCAAACTTAAGGAGTTGTCTTTCAGCTAATACGCCTCGTTCGTTATCATAGTAGACCTTCCCTTTATGAAGCGTATACCTATCCGGGTAGAGTTCTACGAGCCAATCAGCATTCACCATAGTAATCCCCTGGACAAGATGAAGTGTTTCAAGATCACCCTTACGCGTAGTCACCTGAAGGTCAAACGGAGTACCTACAACTAATCTAGGGTGCGAGACAACAGTACTATTAGAAATCTCTCGTCTTACGCCAGTTCCGACCTGTAGCATCCCACCATCAGACTCAACAGACCATAATTGATGGGTTTGCCCGGCAAGTATACACTTCATCAGAAGCTCCTCTTCATCCCCTTCTACAGCAGTCAGAGCTCCTTTATGCAGGACAAGGTCATAATCGAGTCGCTCCATCACTTCACCGGCTTTGACAACGTTTTTACCGATAATACCCAGTTCATCATAGGTAGTTGCAGGGATTGAATGGAGGGCTATATACACATCATACTGCGCAATAAGATCCGACTTAGTTTGACGAGTAAATTGCCTCCAGCCGGTAAAACGGCTCCCTCCCTTTGTGATTCCTCCCACTTCCTGAATACCAATTATCGCAGCAAGCTTTAGTCGAATCTGCGGTGTATATTTGTCAGCCTCTACAAACATACGCGCAAAAGTTGATTCCACAGGTAAACGCTCCATCTCACGCCCTAGTGGAGTTATTTTCCCGTCTGGAGTCATAGCGCCCAGGCTTTTCAGAGTTAGTTTTGCGTTCTTAATAGTACGATGGCTAGGCTCATGATAAAATGCTAGCGTCTCGATATCCATATCAACATTCGCTAGCCGTAAAGCAAGCCGGTCAATATGCTTTCTAAGAATCTCAGGAATGCCATATTGTGGTCGCTCTTCGAGTGCAGGACAAGGCATTGGAGATAATGGGGCTAATATATACTCTCCTGGTTTTGTACGACCCGCCCTACCAGCTCTTTGTAGGCAATCTGCTTGAGATACTTGTGCGATAAAAAGACCCTCAACCCCACTCTGTACTTCACTGCGACGTTCGAGGCCGGAGTCGATAACTACATCGATATCATCTATCGTCACACTCGTTTGTGCGATGTTTGTAGATAGAATAATTTTGCCGTTCGGGTAGGAATCAAATGCATGTTGTTGAGAAATACTCTCCAGTTGACTATGGAGAGGAATAATCGGTATTGCCTGTGACGTTGCGTCCACCTTAATGGCACTCGCAACACTTTCAATTTCCGCCTTTCCAGGCAGGAAAACAAGGATGTTCTTTCCGCCCATTTTAATCTGTTGCTTAATTTCACTGACAACATCTTTACCACGACGCTTTACAACCTCATGCGAGCGACCAGGGACAGTCACGACCGCATTCGTGCCGAAATATGCGGCAAGTTTTTCCGATTCAATCGTTGCACTCATAATGATGACCTTGAAAGATGGATCCTCGTTACATCGTATCTTAGCCCATGCTACAAGGACTTCCATATTTTCATTCCACTCGTGGACTTCGTCTAAAATCAAAATCTGCCCATCCCTTACACCGCTTCCGGTGATTTCACGAACGAGTTGAAGACCATCGGTACAATAAAGAATCACCGTCTCAGGACTATCGTCTCTCTCATGTGCCGTTCTATAGCCTACATAGCTATTTACATCGATACCCCCTCTGCTCGATTGTTCCTCTCGAACCCTATAGCATAGATTTCGTGCAGCCAGAATACGCGGCTGAGTAACAATGATCTTCTTATAGCCATGTTCAGCAAGATATTGCGGGACTTGAGTGCTCTTACCCGCACCAGTCTCTGCTGTAACAATGGTTATCTGTTCACGATCTACAGTTGAAAGAATCGTATCTTTGAATTGAAAGATCGGTAAGGTGTCCGGAAAATCGTCATTCTTACCTGTTTGTTGCATGTCACTAGTATACCAAAATGGACACCAGTCCTGGCGTCCATTTTAAGAGTGAATACTATATTTATTCTTCAGACGTAACCCATTTTACAAAAGCTTCAACATATACTTTCAAATTCTTCTCCCAGCGTTCATCAATCAGTTGGCCTTCGTTAAAAATGCTACCAGCATTAGCGACATACACCTCGGGTTGGTTCAATTGCCTCGTGTCAAGGTAAGCGAGAGTATGATGAAGATGCGATTGTGCCATAATCGTTCCCATAACACTAGTAGATGCACCAATAGTACCCACTCGCTTGCCAGCAAATGAGTTTGCCCCATACGGTCTAGAGATCCAATCAATGGCGTTCTTTAGGACACCCGGTATACTACGGTTGTACTCAGGCGTAACAAATAATACACCGTCCGCTTCTTCAACTTTTTGTTTTGCGCGTGTTACTTCTTCCGATACTGCTGCCTCTAAGTCTTGATTAAACAGTGGCATTCGAATATCAATATACTCAAATTCAAAACCATCAGGCATAAATGATTCTACAGCCCTAGCGAGCATCAGATTATGTGACTTTTCCTGTAGACTTCCTACAAAAACAGCTATCTTGGTCATACTATCTCCTTGTTCATTACTATACTTAGTATAGTATAGAGCATTGCACAAAACAACCTCTTATATAGAATAGACACCTTTCTGGGTGCCTATTCTATATCTTTAGAGCAGGATAAATATCACGCGTCGTACTGTCAATCTCCGTACGCAGCTGAGGGAAAGGAACGCCCTCTCGCGCAGTGACACCTTCAAAAATCCAGAAGACTCTTTCACTATTACCCCATCCGCAAGCTGGTGGCATACCATATTCCAACATCTCAACATAATCAATATCAAGCATCATCGCTTCATCATCACCAGCGTCCCGCATCGACTGTTGCTCTACAAAACGATTAAGCTGTTCGATAGGATCGTTTAATTCTGAAAATCCATTCCCTAACTCAGAACCAGCGATAACCGGCTGAAAGCGCTGTACTGTACGTTCATCCTGAGGATTAGCCTTTGCGAGAGGGCTAATGAATTTAGGTGTATTAATGAGCCATATCGGTCCAACAACATCCTTACGAATGTTTTTCCAGAGCTTGTCGATCCCCCTGGCACGATTTTCAGTTTTTTCAATTTCCAGTTGGTTATCCAATAGAGCCTTTTTTACTTCATCAAGGGTACTCTCGTAGACATCAATCCCATATCTCTCTTTAATGACCGTTGCATAGTCCCACACCTCCCAGGCACCACTCATATCAATATCAACACCTTTAAGAGTAAATTGAAGCGTACCAAATGTCTCTTTTAGGACATACTTATACATGTCTTCCATGAATTGCATACCATCTTGCCAGTTAGCATATGCCCAATACCATTCCATGGCGACATGTTCAGGAAGATGTTCGTCGCTATAGTTCTCGTTACGAAATCGTGGACCAAGATCGTATACCTTTTCATACCCAGCCCCTATAAGACGCTTCAATGGAAGCTCATGACTAATACGAAGATAAAAATCCTGATCGAGTGCGTCCATGTGCGTTACAAAAGGATTTGCATCAGCACCTCCCGTTGTATGCTCAAGAACTGGAATGTTGATTTCAATAAAGCCACGTTCATTAAGAAAGGTACGAGTTGCCTGCCAGAACTTAGATCTCCGGACAAAACGATCGCGCACCTCTTTATTGACATTCATATCAACATAGCGACGACGCATTCGTTCTTCTTTATTAGTGAGTTCCGTGGGCATAGGGCGTAAGGACTTCGCCAGTAGACGTAGAGTCTTTACGCCAACAGAGATTTCACCAGTCTGAGTTTTTATGACCTTACCGGTTGCTTCAATAAAATCACCCGTATCGAGCAGGGGTAATTGGCTCATACCAAGGACACCGGCTTTTGCGTCTAAATCAGCCACATCGCCGGCACGGAGAAATAACTGCACTTGTCCGCTGAAATCCTTAAGAACAATAAAGGCAAGCTTACCAAACTTACGTATACCCACAATTCGTCCAGCGACCGTCACTTCTTGACCTTCTAGGTGTTCGAAGTTGCTAACAATATCACCTGTGTGGTGTGTGCGGTGACTTTCGGCTGGAAATGAGTTTACCCCGAGTGCATTCAGCTCCTCAAGTTTGTGTAGTCGTTCATTACGGTAGTCTTGTATTGTGGCCATATCTGTAGTATACCATGTGTCGCCTATAAAATAATCGCCCCAACAGAGAGCGATCATTTTATAACGGGTCTATATATCTAGCTAAGTGAGACAATCTCGTAATTGATCTCACCCTTTGGCGTTGTAATGGTAACGTGATCATTTACCTTTTTGCCCATAAGTGCAACACCAATTGGTGATTCATTACTAATTTTTCCTTCTAAAGGATCGGCTTCGACCGGACCTACTACTGTATAGTGAACGGTCTTCTTCCCAGTCTTCAGTTCAACTTTGCTTCCAAGTGTTACCTTTGAACCACTTCCACCCTTTATGATCTCAGCGTTAAGAAGAATATCTTCAATTTCAGCAATACGGCTTTCCACAAGCCCCTGCTCCTCTCGTGCGGCATCGTACTCAGCATTCTCGCTGAGATCGCCATAATCACGCGCTTCGGCGATCTTGTCTGCAATGGCCCCTCGGCGCCCCTTGAGCGCATCCAACTCTGCTTCTAACTCAGCCTTACCTTCATCGGTGATTTGATATAACTTCTTCATTACTTTTACCTCTTCTACTATGCAAATAGTGTAAATATACACATGTTATACGCTATATATGGTGTAAAAAACCTACGTGTTCCCTACAATCAGTTAAGTTTATCAAGCAGTTCACTCCGTGTCAACAGCGTCATTTGACCGTCTTTTCTAGAGGTGAACTCATAGTTATTCGACTCGATTAAACGGTCACTCACAGTGACACGATACGGTATGCCCATTAGTTCAGCGTCAGCGAATTTCACACCAGGACGTTCATCACGATCATCATAAAGAACTTCTATGCCAAGAGCTGTTAGTTCATCGTAAAGCTGATCAGCATGCTTGATTGCTGCTTCGCCACCAATACGCACCAGATACACTTTTGCTGGTGCTACATTCTCTGGCCAAACAATACCCTTATCGTCAGCGAATTTCTCGACAATAACCCCCATCACACGCGTAATGCCTACACCGTATGATCCAAGAAAGACAGGTTGCTGGACACCATCACTATTTGTGAATTTTACATCCATCTGTTCAGCTTTATCAGTACCAAAGTTGAATATATTACCGACTTCTGCACTTTTGACTTTTTCAAGCTCATCCTTTTTAATACCCAGTTTTGCAAGGTTTTCGTCGTCCATGACTTCCTCATTGACTGCAATATTCTTTCCACGATGGAGGTAGATAATATCCTCTCCGGCCTCACAAATCGTCTGGAATTCATGGCTGAATTGCGTAAACGCACCACCACTCGCAAAGGTGACGTAGGTATCCGATCCAATGCCTAGACGGTCATATATACGCTTATACGCTTCTATTGACCGTTGATAGAAGGCTTCATGTTGAGCTTCATCAACACTTAAAGAATACATGTCCTTCATGACGAATTCACGCCCACGCATGATGCCGCTCTTAGCACGTAGTTCGTTCCGTAATTTCGTTTGGAATTGATAGACGTAAACAGGTAAGTCCTTATAACTCTCAATGAACTGCTTCATCATCTCAAGGATCGCCTCTTCGTGCGACCACCCGAAACCAACCTCGGTACCGTCTTTAAGCTCTGATTTGAACCAGACATCAACAACTTCGTCGTCCCACCTAGTCGTAATATCCCAGGTCTCTTTACGCTGCAGACTGCTCATAATAAGCTCTTGTCCACCTATGGCATTCATTTCTTCACGAACAATTTGCTTGATATTTTCGAGTACACGTAGACCAAGTGGTGTATACGCGTACACACCTGCCATGACCTTATATACATACCCAGCACGAATAAGGAGCTGGGCATTTTTAGCTACTTCATCCGCTGGCGCTACCTTGCTTGTTTTTGTAAATAGTTGCGAAACTCGCATGTTTATTACTCCTATTAAAAATTAGATTAAGATACGAAAAATAATAAGAAAAACTACCGGCATGCCGGCATACGACAAAAGATTGAGGGAACGAATACTCTCACCATTACTTATCTATTTTATCAAAAATGACGTATTAATAAAGAGTATATAAAATGCTAAACCATTTTTCATCATATGCAACAAGATACCTGCCCATATACTGCCAGTGACTTCCCTAAGGCTACATGCGACTAGACTGAGAGCAAACACATCTATACCAACGTTCCATTGCCCATGGATAAAGCCAAATAAAGCACTTGTTACTATCATTGCTAACCACGCCGGAATGTTTTGCTTCAGTTTACCGTAGAGATAACCGCGAAATAAGATTTCCTCAGCGAATGGCGCAACTAATACGAGTGTAATGAAAGCCAAAAAATATTCGTAGCTTTGCGTTATGTCATTAAAGCCAACCGACTGCGTCTGTGCTATGTTAAAGTTCGGAAATATTTGCTCGACAAGATACGCTATCCCTCCTGAAGCCAACAGATATATGACAAAACCTGCCGGGGCTAATCCCATGTCTGACCATGACAGAAGTCTTCCTAGACCAAGATCATCTCGAGTGGTTTGGTCCTTCCAAAGCCACCAAGGAACACCTATGATGATACCAATACTCAAAAGGTAGACAATTGCTGCAGCTACCGTCGTCAAAAGCGACGAGTGTATGTATGCAACAGGCCAATTCAGCCAGTGTAAAAATACAAAAAGTTCCTGTGTTATAAATGCGGCCATATAAAAACCGATAAACACCCATATTGGCAAGGCGACGCCAAAATACCAACGACGATTCTTCATTGGGACAGCATTGATCTCCTGACCTAGCGCTTCGCTCCGCTTATTTAAAGAGTTTCGCAACATCAGCCACAGTCACAATCAAAACTAGCGTCATTAAAATCATAAATCCAGTCCCTTGAATCTTCTCTTCGCGCTCTTTAGTAAGTGGTTTCTTGAAAAGACGAAAAAGTACCATAGTGAACCACCTTCCTCCGTCAAGTGCTGGGATCGGCAATATATTCATGACGGCGAGTGTTAGAGATATAATTGCCGATAAGAAAATAAACTGCGTCGCGCCTTGTTGTTCGGCTGCCGGGAAAATCGTACCTAGGATTCCTATCGGACCCGCAACGCTGTCACCAGCCATCTGCAAATCCTGATGAGCCCTATCACGTACCGTATGATCCGAACTAAGCTGTAACACAAGACCGTTAAATGTATTGGCAATAAGACCACCCAACCCTTGTAGTGTTACTACAGTGAACTGACCAGTTGTGACAATACCAACAATCGGAGCTGACCAACTTGATTGTATTTCTTCTCTCTGGCCAGAGCTAACACCTAGGTAGCCTAGACCATTAACATTACTCGGTCGCAAATCAACCTTCACCGTTCGCTCTATCCCACCCCTGGAATAAATCACATCAACTTGTTTACCTTTATTGAGCCTGGTCTGCTGAGTAAGCACTTGAGGCGAAGGTACCTGTCCTCCAGCAAAACGTAAGATCTGATCACCAGTTTGAAGATTAGCTCTCGCTGCAGGTGAGTCCTTCACAACGCTCGTAACTTCAACTGGGCTTTCGATCGTGGTCGTATCACCTGAAACCGAGAATTGATCAGGCAGTATCTTTGGTAAACCCGTCCACGCTAATACCGTAAGTAATATAACAGCGATAATCCAGTTCATCAACACACCAGCAAGCAGAATAAACGTTTTCTGACGAAAAGTCGCAGCACCATAGTCCCCTTTATGACTAGCAGAATCATGTTCTCCCTGTAATTTCACAAAACCACCAAGAGGAAGCCAGTTTAAAGTGAAAAGCACCCCATTTTTCAACTTCTTGGCCCATGCCCTAGGAGGAAAGCCAATACCAAACTCTTCAACAACTACTCCGTTGCGTCTTGCTGCAATTGCGTGCCCTAGCTCATGTACGGTTACTAAAAAAACCAGTACTAATAAGCCAGACACCACTCCTAAAAATAATTCCATCTCTTACCCTCCGAATCGTCGGCCACGCTGTTGATATTCTTCTAGTATAGCGGTCACATCTTCCTTTGTCATGTCAGGCCACGTTTTTTCGAGAAAAATAAACTCACTATACGCAGCCCTCCAGAGCATAAAGTTGCTCAGTCGCTTCTCGCCGCTTGTTCGTACTACCAAGTCAAGAGGAGGAATTTCAGGCGCATAAAGATATTTAGCGATAAGTTCAGGACTTACATCGTCTTGAGAGATCCCTTCTTGAATAATTTTTTTGCAAGCTTCGGCAATCTCAAGCTGTCCTCCGTAGTTAAAGCATACTGCGAGCGTTCCTCGAGTATTACTCTCAGTTCTTTGTTCGGCAAGATCCACTGCCTTTACTATCCTTTCGCTCACCCCATCGCGCGACCCTAGAACCTTCAGCTTAATATTGTTCTTCTCAAGAATACTAATGTCTGAGGTTAAAAGCCGAAGAGCTAAAGCCATAAGACGACTTACTTCGTCCTCACTGCGTTTCCAGTTTTCAGTACTAAAACTATAGACCGACACGTTGCGCACACCCGCCTCGAAAGTAGCCAAGACGACATCTATAATCGCATTATAACCAGCGAGATGTCCTTCATATGTCGGTAAACCATGCGACTTTGCCCATCGACGGTTACCGTCCACGATATAGCCTATATGTTGAGGGATAGTATCAGGCATCACCGTTAGATCGTCAGTATATCTTTTTCTTTTAGCTTAAATGCACCATCGATCTTAACTTGAAAATCGTTCATTAAGGCATCAATTTCCTTTTCAACGCGCTTTACATCGTCTTCGCTCAATTCCTTAGCGTCTTTCTTCCTCTTGGCATCCTTAAGGGCATCTTGACGAATATTTCTTAAGGCAATCTTTGCTTCTTCCACCTTCTCACTAGTCTGCTTAACTAGTTGCTTGCGACGCTCTTCTGTTAAGGCAGGAATAGGAACACGAACAATTCGGCCATCGTCACTTGGGTTAAACCCTAGTGACTGATTTGCGCGGATAGCCGCTGCAATGACTTGAACATTACTAGGATCAAAAGGCGTGATCTGGAGAAGTTGTGGTTCTGGCGCCGTAATATTTGCCACTTGATTTAGCGGCATTTTTTGACCATAGACTTCAACACTCACACCTTCGAGCATTGCTGGATGCGAGCGTCCTGTACGCACCTTTTTTAGTTCATCTTCAAAATGTGCCAACGCAAGTGTCATTTTTTCTTCATAAGAGTCAGTATCAAACATATAAACTAATTCTATCATATTTACAGTTAAAGATTCATCTTAAGGGGTATATGTGAAGAACTAAAAAATGAGCCACATCCACTCGACACGGCTCATTCTCATTTTAAAGATAGATACTATTCGTTTACACCAAGTTCAATGCGCTTAAACTGACGGACAACGATATTCTCACCCAATTTCGCAATATTGTCCTTAACGAAGTCACCTACGGTTTGCTTCTCATTCTTGATATATGTCTGAGACATTAGAACCTGATCTGCAAAGTGTTTCTTGACTTGACCGTCAACGATCTTTTCAGCGATATCCGCAGGTTTACCTTCGTTTTTAACACGCTCTTCAGCTTCTTTACGAACACGCTCAATCTCTTCAGCTGGAATATCAGCTTCCGTGACGTAAACAGGGCTCATGGCAGCGATCTGTAGAGCAATTTCATGAGCAAGTTCTTTAAAAGCATCGAGACGAGCAACAAAGTCAGTCTCACAGTTTACCTCTACGATAACACCGATACGACCACTATGAACGTAGCTATCAATGATGCCTTCTCGGGCTTCACGGTCACCTTTTTTCTCGGCGCGGGTAAGACCTTTTTTGCGCATCGCTTCTAGGGCTTTATCGAAATCACCATCGGCTTCGACAAGAGCAACCTTTGCGTCGGTAAGCCCAACTCCAGTTAGTTCTTTGAGCTTTTTGATATCTTCAATAGAAACGTTCATCGACTATTTCTCCCCTACCTTATCAGCAACTTTTACACCACCAGCACCTTCAGCTATTGCAGCTGTAAAGTAATCAAGGAGAATCTGAATACTTTTAATAGCATCGTCATTCGCAGGGATAACATAGTTAATCGGTGTTGGGTTTGCATTAGTGTCTACAATACCCACAACAGGTACGCCAAGTGTCTTAGCTTCACGTACAGCGTTAGCGTCAGTAATTACGTCTACAACAATAACAGCACCTAGTTTACCGTTTAAGTCCTTGATTCCACCGTATTTTACTTCAAGTTCATCAATTTCTTCTTGGAAACGCTGTACTTCTAATTTATTGTAGCGTTTTTCAAGGTCGCCACTTGCCATTCTCTTTTCAAGATCTTTTAGTTTCTTGATTTGTTGAGTAACGGTATCAATGTTAGTCAACATACCACCGACCCATCGTTCAGTAACGTATGGCTGATTAACCTTTTCAGCGGCTAGTTTAACGATCTCTTTAGCTTGCTTCTTAGTACCAACAAATAGTACTTGCTTACCAGACGCTGCCACCTTAGTAAGGAATGGCAATGCAGCCTCTAGACCCTCAACTGTCTTCGTGAGATCGATGATGTGGCTGTCTTGACGCTTACTGTGAATGTATGGCGCCATCTTAGGGTGCCAACGACTTGTCTTGTGTCCAAAGTGAACACCCGCTTCTAATAGCGCTTTAATATCGACAGATACTGCCATAAAAGAACTCCTTGTTCCTCATCCGTGTTCCATTTAAGGAGTTACCACACGGATTGTGTCATTAAAATTGTTACTGAAATAGTATACGACATCTTTAAACAGAGGTCAATAACCATCCTATTTAACAAAAAAGTTAATTATTGCTAAAAAATATTTATGATTGTATAATATATGATTAATAGTTTAAACTTTGAGTAGATAAATGAGTTTTTTTGGATCAGAGAGAGAAAAGAAGAAGCGCGAGCCTCAAACAGAATACGTGCGAATAGATACATTTGACGGATACAGACATACCTCCTGGGATCCATATTCACTCATCCAAGACGAGCTAGCCTCAATAAACCTTCGGGCTAATGTTGAAGGAGATCATCTATGGACGAGTAGCGAATCACTACAAATGGAAGCTGCTGCAACCTGGTTAACGGCAACACGCCAGACAATCGGAGATGATCTTATTGCCGTGGCTCATGATGGCAATCTACCTCAAGACGTAGCCAACATCGCACTCGTTAACTATCAAAATAGCAGGTTGTGGCATCAGCATCACGAAGAGATCACCACAGGTGGCGAGCAGCCCATGCTTGACTCGAACTCCTTAGAAATTGCAATAGCATGGCCACAGCAGGATAGACAACCCATATCCCAGCCCCTTTTCTTGTCGTCCTATGAAGCCCTCAAACACCTCCTCTTCTTTCAGCTACCGGCCCTGCTGAGCAGTTTCGACACCAGCCTCCCCCGCCCTGCTGATTATACGAAGTATGACCAACAGATGGTTCATACAATTGAAGGTATTCAACGACGCTTTCAATCATTAGATGAGGTATGGAGTGATACGCTCAACCCAAATATAGCACCAGGCAACCAGGCGTACTCTGATGTCATAAAACTCATCGAAGACATAATAGAGCTGGGTGTGGAATATCTCGTTCCTGTCATCGGAAATCCCTTATATAAGCTGGACAAAAAACAAAGCTTTGCTGTCGACTCCACAGCTTTTGAGGCTTCCAAACAACAACCACCACGTCAACCACCACCTGCAGACCAACCGGCTTTTGATCCGGCTGCCCATAGACCTACACCGCAACATGGCATACAAGCATTCGAGCAATCAGCTTTTGACCCCACCGCATTTCATCGCCAGGTTCATACCTCAGATAGCTCAATCGCTCAACCGTCGGAAGCATTTGATGCTCGTAATTTCGTCCACCATTCTGACGATACGAAAGACATAGATGGCACCGAAACCGAACCTACCGCTTTTGATCCGGCTGCCCATACCGGGCCTCGTAGAGCAGAGGAGTTGCCACCATTCGACCCGACACAACATAAAAACAACTAAAATAAGCCTCGGAGTTTGAGGCTTATTTTAAAGTGAAATAATGACTTGCGCATAGGGTGCTGATATGGGACTATCCCATATCAGCACCCCACGATGCTTAGAGGCTACCAGCGCCGTCAGACGCCAACCCCGTAGGGCACGAGCGCCGACAGGAAGCCGGCGTTCGGCATCCCCCGGAACTGGGGCAGATGCTGCACGTGCTTCTCGACGAACTCCTCCTCCCAGGTGTCGTCCTTCTGTCGCCAGTCGAACTTGATGACGACGGTGTCCGTCCCGCTGAAAGCGTCCAGGCTGGTCACCCGCTTCCGGGCCACGTCGTTCTCGGCGCCCTCAGGGAAGGAGCAGACGAACGGTCGATTGACCTGGTCAAAGGTGAGATCCAGGATGAACTTCTCGTTGCCGTCCTGCTTGTGGATGTTGACGAAGGTCATCAGACCAACCACATCCACGGGCATCTTGGAGAAGTCGACGATGACCGACTCATCCACACCACCGTCCGTCTCTGTTCCGTCGACGCTGTCACCCTGGTACTCCACGGCACCAGAAGCGTCACGGACCTTGGCCTTGCGGGCCTTCGGATTGTAGTGCACGACCCGATCCCGGCTCGCGACGTACAGGCCCGACTCGGTCGGCTCGGGGTCGTCCCCCTCGCACCTGCAGAGCATCGCGACGACCAGGTCGAGGTCGGCGTTCTTGCCCTGCACCCGCAGCGGGTCCCATCCGGCGCCCACCACCCGACGGGGGGTCTTGGTGACGTCACCGAGTGAGAGCCTGTGACCCTTCGGGACCGGGGTCCCGATCTTGGCTAGCTCTTCGGGCTGCAGCGTCAAACGCGGCATGTCCAATCTCCTCACATCGTCCCCTAAAAGGGGTTTCCGGCAACCTAGTGCTGTCGGAATCGTGTTTATTATACATAGATATTAAATTACTTGTCAATAAATTTACATTCTTGCAATAATGTTTCTTGACATGCATTACTACCCTTTGCTACACTCCATGAGTCACATTGTGACGTGTCATTTCGTTCCCCACTACGGTGGGCATACACGGAGGTACCTACATCATGGGGCTTTCCCTTGGTGACATCAGCAAGCGAACCGGTGGCGATGAGACCATGGTCAGGCGCGCCCGGATCAGTCTGGGGGCGCTCGACAAGGCCAGCAAGGACACCGGCGTGAACCTCACGCTCGGCCTTCTGGAGTGCGGCATGTGGGTCGACTCCAGTGCATCGCTGGCGCACGCCTACCACGACGGCTCCATCCAGGCGACGACCGATCGGGCGCTGGCCTGGATCGCCGTGGTTGACAACAACGGCGAAACCGAGATCGGCTTCTTCGACACCAACGCCCACCAGCCCGCCACCCTCAACCTCGGCAACTACCGAGGATGGGTCCGCGCCAACCAGCCCCGAGAGCTCGGAGCCACCAACCTGTACGCCGCCCTCGTGGCCGGCGCCAAGATGGCGGCCAAGGCGCTGAAGGCCCCCCAGATCCTCGACCTCATCATGGCCGAGGCATCCGGCGGCGGTCGAGGCATGTTTTCCCGGGGCGGCAGCACGCGACAGGTGGGACTGAGCGACAGCGGAAGCCGCTACATCACGCCGCTCGGCCAGCTCAAGCCGGTGAAAACGGAGCGCATCTACCACCTGACCGTGGTCGCCGACGGCGGCTCGAACAGGGGGCCGCGCCCCTTCCACAGCGCCATCCAGGAGCTGATCGTCCGGCTCAGCTACGCCGGGATCTTCATCAAGTTCATCTTCGTCGGCGACGACGAGGAAGGACGCGAGTTCCTGGAGCTGTTGGACGACCTTCCGGTCGCGAAGCACCCCAACGACCTGGCCGACCCCAGCGACCCCAGCGACCCGCGACGGGACCACGTCGACTACTACGAGGGGACGCGCTACATCGACAACGTCAGCAAGGTCGAGTTCCCTCGCGGACTGGCGCTGGTGAGCGACGAGGACTTCGCCGGCGCCATGACAGAGGAGCTGCCCACGTACGTGCCGTCCGCCGTCCGCCGCAGTCTGGTCACCACCGACCACTTGGTCATGGTCTGACACTCACACTAGAGACGCGTTAGAGCGTCGACACCTGCACGCTGCAGGTGGGGAGACACCCTAAGGGGCGACCTCTCTCCGGCATTCGCCGTGAGAGAGGTCGCCCCTCTTTCATTTTATTAGGGCTATTACTATCCCCTTTTGGTGCTTTTATGGATGCTTCAGGTTCGATAATATAGTATTCATTTGGCAAAATTCAAAGAAGGGTTGACTCGGGAAAGATTTACCTGTACAATCCGTTGGTCACGTGGTGTGGCGAAACCGATGGCTTCGGCCAGAAGTAGGAGGACACCCGATATGGGTATCGTCAACGTCGAGATCTTCGTCCCCGACAGCTCGGTTGCGAGCATGCAGGACGAGATCGCCGACAACTCGGTCCAGACCGCCGTCGAGGCGGCGCAGAAGGCGTACGCGAGCGTCACCACCAGTCCCGTCCAGGTCGTCAACTACGACGAGGACTTCGACAACGGGCTGGCGGTCGCCAACAACTACGCGGACGCGACCGAGGGTCCGGACGTCCGGATCGTCATCTCCGACCTGGAGTGCAACGAGCCAGAGCGGGCCGAGCAGCTGCTCACCGACTCCGACGACGTGACCGTCGTCGTGGTCGTGAGCAACCAGGGCTACGACACGGCATGGGCGAAGCGACTGAACAGCATGAACAACGTCCACGTCATCTCCGTCGCCGACCTGGCCAACCCGGCCATCGCCATGGCCAAGGTCGGCCCGTTCCTGGAGTACGTCGCCTGACGCACCACAAGAACAACAGGTAGATAAGCACTCGTGCTGATTCTCACCTGGCCGGCTATTCCTGCAGCGATTGCAGGAATAGCCGGCCGAAAGAGTCATCTACATTACGCGCATACAGCATGCCATAATGGCATGCTTTTATTTACCTCAAATCTCGTATCGGTAGTATAACCCCCATTAGGCCTTTGACTTTTTAGCTAAAAACAGATACAATGGCCAAGATATGAAAAGCAGTATACACCCAACGAACTATCGCCCTGTCGTATTTAGCGACGAGGTTGCTGGGTTTGCCTTCCTTACGCAAAGTACAGCGCAAACCAACGAAACAATTAAATGGGAAGACGGCAACGAATACCCACTCGTTAAAGTCCACATCTCATCAGCATCACACCCATTCTTTACGGGTGAGGAGAAAATTATTGACACCGAAGGTCGTGTCGATCGATTCAAGGCACGATTCGCCGTTGCTGAAGCTCGCAAAGAAGCTCTAGCAAGTAAGGCAAAGAAAGCTGCCGCTCAAAAAGCCAAAAAGGCCGCACAGTAAGGACCGATAATCAAAGAGACTGCTTATCGGCAGTCTCTTTTGTTTGCTATAATACACTTAAAAGCGACAGGAGTAAAAATGCCAAAGATTAGTCTCAACATTGATGAGCTCACTACCGAAAGAAATACTCTTGCGGATTTTTTGGCCTCTCCAAATGCGTATAGCGATCCAGATTTTAGTACAAAAAATAAGCGATTTACTGAACTAGAAGAGGTTATTGAAAAAGCTCTCTTGCGCCGAACACTCGAGGCTCAGCTCGTCGAAGCAAGAGAACTAGCAAGCGGAAATGATGAACTTGCAGAACTAGCCAAAACCGAGTCTAGTGACATCGAAAAAAGACTTACTGAACTTGAAGATGAACTTTTTGTTTCGCTTGCACCCAAAGATCCTAATGACACAAAGAACGTCATTATCGAGATCCGTGCCGGTGCAGGTGGCGACGAGGCTAGTTTATTCGCTGCCGAGCTATATCGTATGTATCTTCGCTACTGCGAAAACCATCAGTTTAAAACCGAATTGATTTCAGAAAGTGCCAATGACACGGGTGGATATAAGGAAGTCGTTTTTAGTGTCAATGGAGACTCTCCTTACGCACAACTCAAATTCGAATCAGGCGTACATCGTGTCCAAAGGGTCCCAGCAACTGAATCCCAAGGTCGAATTCATACAAGCACCGTAACAGTTGCCGTCCTACCCGAAGCTCAAGAGACAGATGTAGAGATCAGTGCCAACGATCTCAAAATCGACGTCTACCGTGCAGGTGGACATGGTGGACAGTCAGTAAATACGACTGATAGTGCTGTACGTATTACTCATATTCCTACGGGGCTTGTGGTAACAAACCAAGACGAAAAATCCCAGATCAAGAACAAAGAGAAAGCAATGAGCGTTCTAAGGAGTAGGTTGCTACAGGCAAAGATCGACAAAGAGCAATCCGAACTAGCAGCCGAACGTCGAAGTCTCATTGGTAGCGGCGACCGTAGTGAGAAAATTCGCACATACAACTTCCCCCAAGATCGTATTACCGACCACCGCATCGGCTACTCGCGTAGCAACATCCCACAAGCAATGAATGGAGTGATCGACGATATCATCGATCATTTACAAAGCTATGAACGAGAACTCGCAGCTAAGAATGCCAGCAATTAGTGACTGGCTTGCGAAAGCATCGTCTCAGCTCGCATCAGTAGGAATCCCCTCTGCTCGACTCGATGCGGAGATTATACTAAGTCATACCCTACGGAAAAGTCGAACATTCCTTCATGCACACAGTGACGAGCAACTGTCAGATCGACAAGTCGAAATCGCTAATGCTCGTTTACAACTTCGAATCGAACGAACACCAATCGCCTACATTATTGGACATAAAGAGTTTTACGGACGATTATTCCGTGTCACTCCCGCGACGCTCATTCCCCGCCCCGAATCAGAAACGATCGTTACGATCGTAAAAGAAATCATCAGTAAACAACTCAATAAAACACCAAAAATTGTCGATGTTGGCACAGGAAGTGGATGTATTGGCATTAGCATTAAACTCGAAGAGCCACACGCTGCTATAGCCCTTATTGATATCAGTAAACACGCTCTTACTGTAGCGGCTCACAATGCAAAACAACTCGGTGCCCAAGTGACTACTATGCAAAGTAACTTACTAACGGAATATCCTCTTAACGCGTCGATCATCGTTGCCAATCTTCCGTATGTCGACTCCTCCTGGGAGAGATCACCCGAAACGAACTATGAACCTTCACTAGCCCTCTTCGCTGACAACGCAGGCCTCGCACTAATCAATAAGCTTATTCCCCAAGCTCAATCACATCTATCTCCCGGTGGGGATCTACTTTTAGAGGCGGATCCTTCTCAGCATACTAAAATAATATCCCTAGCGAACAATCACGGATTTCACCTGGTAGAAATCCGTGATTATATCATTCATTTACGCAAACATTAGGCCTTATACGCTGCAAGTGTCACCTTAATTGTTACTGTTTGGCCACCTCTAAGAACGGTAAGGTTGACTGTATCTCCAGGTGCATACTCACCAATAAGAGTTGAAACACTACCACTGCTGCCTACTGAGATATTCCCCACCTTCGTGATAATATCCTTATTTTTAATACCAGCCTGATCCGCCGGGCTGCCACCTATAACCGCTGAAGTTCCATCTGATCCACTGTAGACATACGCGCCCTGGTTAGTTGGCAACTGATATTGTTTCGCTACATCGGCCGTAATCGCCATATAATTCACACCTAAGTAGGCACGTTGGACTGAGCCCCCCTGTAAGACACTTTTGAGAATACCCTTCGTTGCACCTATAGGAATCGAGAAACCAATACCTTGGGCGTCAGCTGCGACGGCAGTATTAATACCAATCACTTGTCCTTGAAGATTTAGGAGAGGACCACCCGAATTACCCGGGTTAATAGCAGCATCTGTTTGTATAAGGTCGCTGAGATTCTCAACTGCATTACCTTCCTGAGCTGAGATCGGCCGACCAGTTCCTGATATGATGCCGCTTGTAACAGTATTTTGATATTGACCAAGTGAATTTCCAATTGCGATAACACTCTCTCCTACACGAATCGAAGTAGAGTCCCCAAGTTCGGCAACAGGTAAATTATTAACGTTAGGAATTTTCAAAAACGCAATATCGTTCAATGGATCCGAGCCAACAACAGTAACGTTGTCATATCGTGTTCCATCTGCAAGTACTACACTTACCGCATTAGCCCCATCTATGACGTGTTTATTAGTGAGGATATAGCCGTTCTGGCCAACAATAATTCCAGTTCCAGCTCCATCCTGAGTGGAGGTAGCCCCCATCATATCAGTTGTACCTTGGGACTGAGTCAAAACTGAAACAACACTCGGAGAAACCTTAGCGACAACATTAGAAATATCTGCTTCGTTTTGAGTGATAATGGCATTACCGTCATGAGCAACTGTTGGACGAGGAGTAACAGAAGCGCTGTGCTGAGCTAAGAGAGAATATACACGAAGACCAGCAATTGCGAGTACTACACAAAAAGCAAACACAGCTATAACGATAAAAATAATCTTCTTACTTTGACGATGTACAGCCACAACCTCTGTGCTAGTTACTGTTCTCTCTTCTGATTCCTTGTTGTGATCACTCGTTGCATGATCATGAGTCTTGTTTTCATTCATCTATACCTATCTCCCATCCTAGATTAGTATTTCACACTGAGGCGTAGCTTAAATCGTGCCGTTACTTATTGTATTAAAGAAGGCTAACAGTAAGAAAATAACGCTCACAGATAGTAACGCTGGCAATACAATGTCATTTGAACGGACGGAGCCGTGTTGTGTATAGCTTCCATACGCACGCTCAGCTAAGAAACTCATTGCAAGTATGATCAAGGCGCTCTGTGATAGCTTAATGTTCCCTACTCCAGAGAGATTGTACGCAAATGTCCAGTGATAAAAAAGCCAACCCAGTTCGGCCAATACAAGTCCCCAAGTAAGACTATAGAAAGAAATATGTGCCTCATCATAGCTGCCTAGTACATGCCGAGCTGCACTGTACCCTATGAGCCACATAAGAATCACGACTGCTGATGACATCCAATCATAGGATACAGACATCAAAGCGGTAACACCCAGAAACACCGCTACGCCCGCTTGTATCGCAACAAATGCTCTTTTAGACCGTGGTTTAATAAACAAAAGCCATCCTATGTAAACGAGAGTCAACAAAATCTGTGCTGCAATCGCGCCACTTGCAGCATATAGAAGTACAACAATGCTAAGGCTAACAATGATATCGACTAAGTTAGCTTGGACATTTGCAAACCAATAGCGAGGACGAACGGCCAAAATTCGCCATTTACTCAAAAGAACAAGACCAAACGCAGGGAGCGGTGACTGAACGGCAAGAACAACAGATAAGATGGCTACCGCCAGAGCTACATTCAAGATAATATAAACCAGCTCGCTGACGACTGATCGCCTCTTTGATGATTTTAAAAACTCCATAATTCTTTTTATTATACCACTGTCTATTTCACAGAAGTATCTTTACCTATGATCAAGATGAAGTTCGTACCATCACTCGGTTCAACAGGCGGACTCGACGTTTCTGTTTTCACTCCAAACCTAGATTCAAGCCTCGACCTTGTAGCATTCATTCCAGTACCGATCTGAAATAGTTCAACATCAGAGTAAGTTCCTGTAGGTGCGGTGTCGATTTCATCTACGACAAGTCCATCATTACTCAACAGGCTTGCCTGCTTCTGAGCAATACCAGCAACACCCGAAGCATTGAAGACGGCGATATTCGCTTTCTCTTTAATGACAGGATCACGAGAAAATGTCTGCTTCATTAGAAGCCTGAGTGCACTATAATCATCCAAACCAGCACTTGGCACAACAACGCTTTGACCATCAACCTCCTCTGTCGTCATTACAGGATTAGACCCATCAATAAGACTCACTGAATGAATATCTGTGTCCTGTATCGTCTTCGTGAGAGAGATGATAGTTTTCACCTCTCCCGTATTGAACGTCGTACGAAGATTTGTACCTAATGAACTAATAATCACGTTCATTTTTCCAAAATCAGTAACAACACCCACGCTAACCATCTTCTCTCTTAGTGCTTTTATGATAAGCTGTTGATTTTTTTCGCGGTCAAAATTTGATTGTTCTAGACCGTAGGTAGGCGCTATATCCCCTCTTGCTTGTGCAAGATAGAGGGCATGTTCGGCATCAAGATTCACTGGACCATTAGGAAGATCAATAAAGTGTCCATTCGGTGGGCACCGCTGTAACACTTCAGCTCTTGTCACTTTTGGATCACCCACCCCACATTTCCAGTCAAAGTTGCTATCCATTACACCTCTTGGGTCTCTGCTTTGAATTGTGACCGTTATCCCACCAACTGCATTTACAAGATCACGCATCACCGTATAATCAACATTCACACCATACTGTATGTCAATCCCAAAAATACCGCCAACGAAATGAGCCGTATCAGTGAGGGCCGCCCGATCTTTCGTTACATCACCCCCCTCACCACCAGAGCAGCTATAGTAAACATTTATTTTGCCGCTATCTCCCGAAGCACAAGACTTACCGTACTGTACCCAAAGATCTCGAGGGACACTAATCATGTATGCGTTCTTATTCTTCTGATCAACACTAAGGATCATCATCGAGTCAGTTAAATTAGCTCCTTGATGTCCAGGATCATCATCAGAGGTGCCGAGTATCAGTATGTTGCTCCTTCCATTACCATCCTGTTTCAACGGCTGACTTTGAAAAAATACATCTAAAATATTACCTTGGAATATATTGCTTCCTGCTAAAAAGGTTCTATAGCCAAGATACCCGCCGAGAACTATGAAAACCATAAAAACAAAGATGACAAATCGTTTAATGGTTCGCAATGGCCTTCGATGTCTACCGTGAGGATCTTTATTGTGACGTCTTTTTTTACTAAAATCGTCCACATCTTGCTGTGTATCAAATGGCTCTCGCCGTAATCCACCATCATACGCTTCATCATGTTGCATATGTCGACTAGCAAACGTCTTATGACTCGATCGTCTATCATTTGAAGTGTGTAAATCACCCAGACGACTACCCATACGCCTCGGAATAAAACCATCTGATGTTGATTGACGCTTTGCCATAAATACTTTCATTACTATATACGATTACCATATGAATTCATAACGACTTCCTTTTACGCACCACTGAAACCGTGTATAGTAGATACACATGGAAGCATCCTTTATACAGAGACATCCCCTTTTCAAGGATGCTTTTAGCATCTCAATTTTTATCATATGTGTACTCGTTGGTACACTCCTTATTAATAGCTTCGTATTTCGCAGTTTCAATGTATTAGGTCCAAGTATGGAAAAAACTCTCTTTACTGGAGACCGCCTTATTGTAAACAGGCTGCCTGTTACATGGGCGGCACTTCAAAATAAACAGTATGTTCCAGAAAGAGGACAGATCATCGTTTTTAAAAATCCCCAATACAACAGCGACACTGGAGATGAATACATCGTTAAGCGTGTTATTGCATTTCCAGGAGAACGAGTTACCGTTTCAAATGGCATATTGACTGTCTACAACCACGATAATCCTAATGGATTTCATCCTGACGATGCCAACCATGGAGAGCCTGGATCTCCCACGAGTGGTGATGTCGACACGGTCGTCCTCGATGGGACTCTGTTCGTTGCAGGAGATCATAGACAGGGAGACTACTCTTATGATTCTCGCAGCGGCTTAGGATTGATCCCATTCTATGATGTAGTAGGTCCCGTCAGCCTCCGCGTCTACCCATTCGACAAAATACGAACCTTCTAATCGAAGGTTCGTATGTATTACTACTATCTATTTAGGACTCAAGTAATTTATTAATACGTTGAAAATCAGCATCACTCTTAAAACGGATGACAATTTGTCCAGCACCTTTAGAGTTCGTCTTGACTCGAACATCAGCTGCAAGATGCTTTACTAGTCTTTGGGTATCTTCGACATAGGGCATCTGGTTTACGACCTTTTTACGATCATCTGGAACACTAGATGCCTTCTTTAATTGAACAATAAACTGCTCGATCCTGCGCGCACTCCATTCCTCTTTGAGAATAGAAGGAAGGATTTCTTCTATCACCTTTGGATCAACATTAACAAGAGGTCTCGCTTGCCCCTCAGTGAGTTTACGTTCAATCAAAGCCTGTCTTACAGATTCTGGTAGCCTTAGAAGTCTTAACGTATTGCTAATTGCGCTCGTAGACCTACCACCCACACGCTGACTGATTTGATCTAGAGTAAGATTAAATTGATCACGCAACTTGAGGTATGCTGTTGCCGTTTCAAGTACATTGAGATCACGGCGCTGAAGATTCTCGATTAACGAAAGTTCGAGCTTATGCTGACTCGTAAGCGTCCGTACAATCGCAGGAATCTTGTCGATTCCCGCTTTCTTAGCTGCGCGGTAACGGCGTTCGCCAGCAACAATTTGATATCCACCATCCTTAGGCGTAACGACTATAGGCTGCAAAATACCATGCTCTATAATTGATCTTGCAAGATCATCAAGTGCGTCTTCGTCAAATGTACGACGCGGCTGATCTGGATCAGCAGTGATTTCCGTCAACTTGATATGCCTCAAATCACTCACCTGATCATCCTGAGCAGCGGTAGGATCAAACGACTCGTCAAGCAGTTCAGTAGGTATCAACGAATCAAAGCTCCTACCTAGACCTTTTTTAGTTGACACGTTCAAGTACCTCCTTCGTTACAGCCTTATATGCACGAGCACCTTTCGAGAAGCGATCATACGCACCAATGGGTAATCCATGACTAGGTGCCTCGGCTAAACGAATATTGCGTGGAATTGTCGTCTTAAATACCTTACCAGGAAAATGTTTTTTGATTTCTTCATGCACCTGCCCGCTTAACGTCGTGCGTCCGTCCACCATAGTAGGAAGTACACCAAGCAGATCAAGTGTTGGATTCATATTTTTTCGTATCAATTTAATCGTCTCGAGCAATTGGCCAAGACCCTCGAGTGCATAAAATTCGGCTTGTACAGGCAGTAATATATACCGAGCTGCTATGAGACCGTTAACCGTTAAGAGACTAAGGCTTGGAGGACTATCAATAATCACGAAGTCATAGCCTGTTGTAGTGTCAATTGCATTCTTCAGACGAGTAAACCTACGATTCGCTTGAGCTAATTCAACCTCTGTATTAGCTAGATGCGGAGTAGTGGGTGCAATAAAGAGATTCTTGTGATCTGTTGGTAGGATAACATCTACAAGTTGCTTCGTCTCCATTATGACGTCCGTCATAGTCATTTCTAGATTCTGCTTGTCAATCGCAAGACCGCTTGTGGCATTACCCTGAGGATCAAAATCAATCAATAAGGTCTTCTTACCCGCCTTAGCTAGATAATAAGCTATATTAACCGCGCTAGTAGTCTTACCCACTCCGCCCTTTTGATTAGTTACTGAAATGACTGTTGTCACGTGTTTTGATTTCCCTATTCTTTCAGTCTATTATACCACGAGCATCATGAAATAAGGTGGCGGTGATCAATTAAAAAACCTCGTGATATCACGAGGTTTTTTAATTATTTGATCGAAATTATCTCGATGCGACTATACTTTTGACGATGTCCGTTTTCTTTGTGAACACGCTTCTTTGATTTGTATCGAATAACTCGAACTTTTTCGCCCTTAACAAGATCATCAAGAACTTTTGCGGTAACTTTCACGCCTTTTACCGTTGGCGTACCAACAGTAACTTTGTCACCGTCAATAACCAACAGTGCATCAAGTACGAGCTCTTTTGTGCCTTCTTGGAGGAGGTCCACCAGAAGGGTCTCTTTTTCGGCAACAACGAACTGTTTGCCACCGATCTTAACGACTGCTTTTGTCATATGATTCCTTTAATTTCTATTAATCAATCCCAACCATTGTAACAGATCAGAGGTCGGCTGACAAGTGATACTGATCAGTGAGCACTCTGTTATTTGCATGTAGCCAGCCCTCAACATTACCCGCATCAAGATACTCACCTTTAGCTTGTCTGACAATAACTCGGTTACCGTCACGAACGTACTCATTGATCGCGTCGATAATCATATATTCACCGTCGCGATTCCGTTGTATATCCTTATCCAAGTAATCAAATAGTGCCCTTTCAAATACATAGAAGCTCGCGTTATTGAGATTGCTTGGCGCCTCTTCAGGTTTCGGATGCTCCACTATGCGAACATAGTCATCTTTTGTGTCTTTCTCGATAACGCCATACTTCTGAACTTCGCTTAATGGAACAGGAACGCCAAGTAGCCCAGATTTTACACCACTTCTCACTACCTCAGCAATCAAATCTGCCGCATTGGAGCCATGGTCTGTCCTATAGAAAAACTGATCACCCATTATAACAAGCACTTGCTCGTGCTCTTGAATATATTCACGGCACAACCAAACAGGTACTGTCGTTCCATAGAGACCATTGCTCGTATCTTGCTCGATATAATGAAAGGATACTCCACGGGGAGGTTGAACAAGGTTCGTCATACTCTCCTTGTGATTCAGATTCAAGTAATCCTCAAGAGTGTGAGATTCCGAATAATAGCTCTTGAGTTGTGTTGCACCTGGACTAACAACAAAATAGATGTCAGTAACGCCCGCTTTTAGACAATCTTGTACAATAAAATCAATTACGGGCACATTACCTATCGGAAGCATGCACTTTTCAATTGATTTCGTAATGGGCAAACGACGAGTTCCCCAGCCAGCTACAGGAATAATTGCTTTTGTAATCTTCATATCGCCCAGTGTACTCGATTTGACATACATGACCAAACTTTAGCTATTTTTAGCGCGACGTTGAAGTTCATCAATACGGTCATGATTCAGGCCATAATAATGAGCTATTTCATGCCATAGTGTTCGTTTGATCTGTTCGAAAAGCTGAATCTCATCTTGCGTGACCGCAAGCAAGGAACGTTTAAATAAGGTGATCTTGTCTGGCAAAACAAATGTATACCCACTACCTCTCTGGGTAAGCGGGATACCTTCATAAAGACCTAGCAGAAGATGGTTGTTATCTAACTTCATCTTGATTTTTTGTTCATCTGTCGGTTCATATGCCTGCACGATAGCGACATTATCCAACCCGCTAATATACCGCTCAGGTAGTTCATCCATAGCGCGATTAATTAGTCTTTCAAACTCTTCGTCTGTTATGTCCATGTACTAATTATACTATAAAAAGTATAGTTAATCGTCTTCCGAAAAATGAAACCATTCTGGATCGTTCTGTATGTCCGTTTCAACTGAATTCCAGTACTCAGTTAACTCGTCTTCCGAGGGATCATCAAGACTAATTGCTTCGTTCTCTTGCTGCTCAAGAGCAATCTCCTCGTCTAATCCACCACCTAGCGGATCTATTTGAGCAAACGTTATCTTATGGAATAATGACATATATTTATACTTTTTATTTTTTATGTTTTAATAAATACATTTAAGCATAAACTTAATATAAAGTCAATAATATAAACAAAAACCGCCATATACAACTATATGGCGGCTACCCTCTATTTTACAGTTTTACACCCTCTGAAGGGTCACTCCTAATCGGCTACCTTCGATGTTAACAGATGACGTATATGAATATTCTTGTCCTTGTAACAATGATTCCGCCAGGACCTCAGAGGTAATTGTTTCTTTATGCTCTGCAATTGCCTTTAACAAATTCTCATCATCAGTATCGAGACTTACTACGATGCGATCGTCGACGTTAAGCCCTGCGCTCTTTCGTGCACTTTGGATATGGCGAATAACTTCACGCATAAGACCCTCACGCCTAAGAGATGGGGTAAGTTCAAGGTCGAGGGCCAATTCACTCGCAAGTTTTACTTTCTTGACGTTCAATTCATCAATCAGAATAGTATCAAAATCTACAAATTTACCAAGTGAAGGGACGCTTATACTTGCAAGGGGTTGACGAACCTTGATGCGCTCTTTTGCCCTAATGCTAAGTCCTACGTTGACATATTCTCGCACCGTATCCATATCACTCACTACCAGTTCATTAATATGACCAGCAACTGGCCAATCTAGCAAGTGCACACTTTCACCTCCTGTCAGTTTTTGATAGAGTTCCTCAGCAAGAAACGGAGTAAATGGTGCCATAATCATACTTAGCTGGACAAGCACATAATGGAGCGTACGATACGCATTGTTCTTATCTTCTAGTTCATCAGACTTCCAAAAACGACGACGACTTCGACGCACATACCAGTTACTAGCATCCTCAATGAAAGGAAGAATCGGCTTCATAGCACTAGGGATATCGTAGGTATCCATGTGTTTTTCTACTTCTCTGTTCAATTGATGTATCCGACTCACAATCCACTGATCAAGTGAATTACTCAATGACCCAGTTGGGTCACTGAGATCGCCTTCAAATTGCCAACCATCAACCTCAGCATACATAGTAAAGAAATCATACATATTCCATACCATACTAAGTTTGCGAGCTACATCCGCAACGTCTTTGTCAAGAAGAGCAAAGTCTTCGCCGTTCAACAGAGGCGATTGAAGAAGAAGGAACCGAAGCGAATCTGCGCTATACATATCCATTAGCTCATTCGGATCAGTAAAGTTGCCGTACGATTTACTCATTTTGCGACCATCGTTACCTGCAACCGTACCCGTCACAACAACATTCTTAAACGCATTCTGACCAAACAGTCCAACACTTACAGCATGCACGTAGTAAAACCAAGCTCGGACCTGCCCCACATATTCAACAATGAAATCACCTGGAAAATTAGCCTCAAATTTTTCTACGTTCTTAAATGGATAATGGAACTGCGCAAAGGGCATGCTACCTGCCTCAAACCAACTATCCATGACCTTGTCTATGCGTTCGTAGTGTACACCATCGAGATCGAACGTTACGTCATCAATCCATGGCCTATGATAATCTTCAAGTCGCTTACCAGATAACTGTTCAAGCTCATCATAACTACCAATAACCTTTACCCGCTCCTTACCCTTTGTATCTACACCCTTCCAGACGGGCATAGGCGTAGCCCAGAATCTATCTCTCGATAGATTCCAATCAGGAGCTGTGAGCATTGTTTTCTCAAAACGACCATGCTTAATATGCTCAGGGAACCAATTAATGTGTTCGGTGTTCTCAACCAACATTTGTTCTCGTTGGTCTGCAATATTCATAAACCAGCTTGGATGAGCGCGATACATTAGTTTTGTACCGCAACGATGACAGTGCGGATAGCTATGGCGAATATATTCCACCTTCCATACTATGCCTTGCTCTTGAAGTGACTTCGCGATCGTCTTGTTTATATCCCAAACGTACTCACCCTTCCACTCACTTTCCGTAAAGTGTCCAGTTGCATCAATTGTATGAACCACAGGTATCTTATTAGCCTGCCCAAGCAAAAAGTCCTCTTCACCATAAGCAGGTGCAATATGAACTATGCCCGTACCTTCCTCGGCACTGACATAGTCAGCAGCCCATACTTTATGAGCACCTTCACCACGATCAACAAATAAAGGTTTATAGGTCTTCCCCACTAAATCCGCGCCGTCCAGCTCACGAACGATGGTATATGAGAGGGACTGTTTCTTTTGATCAACAAGAACCTTATTGAGTAGTTCTTTTGCAAGAATAAACTTCTCTCCATCTACCTCCACTTCTACGTATAATAAATCTTTATTCACTGCTACAGCAGTGTTTGCAGGTAACGTCCATGGCGTAGTAGTCCAGGCCAATAGAGTACTGCCATCTTCAAGTCTAAATTTCACGAATACACTCGGGTCAGTTATATCTTGATACGCCCCACTATCCATTGTGACTTCAGCTTTAGAAAGAGGAGTTGCATCTTGCGTACAGTACATGAGGACTTTCTCGCCCTCATAAATCTTGTCCTTTTCGTATAGCGTCTTGAACGCCCACCATACAGACTCCATATACTCCTTGTCCATGGTTTTATAAGCACCCTTAAAATCAACCCAACGGCCAATGCGATCAATGGTATCTTCCCAAGCAGCGCTTGTCTGATTCATATTATCCCTTACGGCTGTAATATACTTCTCAAGACCAAAATCGAGAACCTCTTGTTTACCCTTAATGCCTAGTTTCTTTTCCGTATATGTCTCTGCGGGCAAGCCGTGACAGTCCCATCCCCATACACGCTCCACTCGTTTACCTTTCATTGTCTGATAACGAGGTACCGCGTCCTTTACGATAGAGCTCAGCAATGTCCCGTGATGAGGTACACCAGAAATAAATGGAGGACCATCATAAAAAACATAGCTATTATCTTCTGGACGATTAGTGATAGACCTCTCGAATGTCTTGTTCTCCTTCCACTGTCCTACGATAGCTTTTTCGTACTCTAGTGCACGACGGCGGCTGTTTGCTTTGAACTTCATGTCTTCTCTCCTTACTAGTATTTCTTAAAATAAAAAATCCCTTCCTAGACACTGGAATCCGCTTAGCGGACGGTACCATCCAGTTTCCAAAAAGAGATTCTTTTCAGCACTTTTTTGCAATTGTTACGTCATTGAAACGTTGGGTTCTACTCTCAGCTACATGATTTCTTCCCAAAAACATTCGTGGTTGATAGCCACTCACCTCAAGAGGATGTTTTCTTTATTCTACACTTTTTGTGCAGTAAATTCAATCAACTTCCTTCTTACATAAATAGACTGTTACCAAATTTCAAAAAAATAAGGACCACCATTAGCATAATCCAGCTAGCCGTCAAAAGCTTACCAAAATCCTTCTTAAGATAGATTTGGACTTTCTCATTTATTCTCTTATTAAATTTAAAGGTATTTTCTCTGAGGTTGAAATGTAAGATTGTTGAAAAGAGAATTGTCGTCGAAAATGTAATAACAAGACACCAAGGACACAGTGTTTGAATGACATATATGCTATTGAAAAATAGCCAATAAGCAAAAATAGCCCCTAAGCCATAACAAATATTTGCAATAATCCAAAACAGACGAGGCATACGAATCCCACAAAGCGCAACGACAGCTACAGTAATTACAACTGGATACGACATCAATCCGATAAACATATTAGGGAATCCAAATGCACTTGCCTGCCAAGTCTTCATGACAGTCGCACAATTAAGGGCTAGGTTAATAGAACACGGCAAAGAAGCATCGGGATGTTTCATCAACTGGATTTCTTCAGTTGCAAGAATAAAGCTTACGATAAGACCGATAACACCAAAGAGTAACATCGTCGTAAAAATCCACTTCGTTGATCGCATTGTCGACCCTTTTTCACCGAAATTAAACATAGTAGCTTACCTCGCTAATAGTGGGTAGAGGAAGTCCTCGCCACATATTTTGCATTACCCCCTCATCGCTCAGAGCTATTATAGTCGGGTATTCAACAATATCATAAGCACGACAAAAGTCGGCACCCTCGGCCTCGTCTGGGTCTAAAGTTTCAAGATCATGTCCTGTCTGTCGTTTAAAATCACGAAGATAATCGGTCACGCTTCGAGCATAGTCCGTATCTTCTTTATAGATAACAACTGTACGCATGCTTATTTCCTACGACGCTGCTGCAATATCTCTTCGAACTCATCTAAGGTTGTGAATTCATGATATACACTAGCAAATCGTACATATGCAACCTCATTGCGGGCTGCAAGTTCATCGAGAACTAGATCCCCGATTTGTCGTGATGTCACTTCGTTTTCATTCAGTTCGTAAAGACCTTCCTCAACACTATCGATAATTTCTTCAACCTCAACCTCAGATGAGAAGAATTTACCTACAGATCGCTTAATTGCAATGGAAAGTTTATCTCTATCAAATAGCTCACGTGAACCATCTTTTTTGACTACGGCTAAATTAGGACGTTCAATACGTTCATACGTCGTAAATCGATGTTTGCCGTCAAGAGATTCCCGTCTTCGACGTATTGTGACGCCATCAGCAGACTCTCTCGATTCGATTACCCTACTGTCACCTATTTTGTAGCTCAAACCCATCCTTAGGATCCTTACGACTCGTCAGTTTTATTCTTTTTTCGTCGGCGCAAGAAGGCTGGCGTATCAGATTCATCATCCTCATCGTTTGATGTGTTCCAAATATCATGTTGAGTATCATCAGCAAACACTTCTGCAGCATCTGTCTGATCAAGATCCATGTTGATCGTCTCAACTGCTTCATCATCAACCTGAGAACTCATCGTAGGCTGAGGTGTAGCAAGTTGCGCTGCCTGTTCATGGAAATAAGCACTATCAAATCCCGTCGCAATAACAGTAATAATCAGTTCGTCTTCTAGTTCAGGTTTAAGTGTTGCACCGAATATAATATTTGCATCAGGTGATACCGCACTAGTAATAATCTCGGCCGCCTCTTGAATCTCACTCATACTCATATCGTAACCACCCGTTACGTTAAAGAGAACTCCCTTAGCACCATCAATAGAAACCTCTATAAGCGGTGATTCTATTGCCTGTTGTGCCGCTTGAGCTGCACGATCATCGCCACTTGCCCGCCCAATACCCATTAAGGCGCTGCCAGCGTTACTCATAATTGCTTTGACGTCAGCAAAGTCAAGGTTGATCAGACCATGTTCGGTGATAAGCTCTGATATACCCTGAACACCCTGCCTTAAGACATCGTCTGCAATTTTGAACGTTTCAAGAAGAGGAGTCCGACGATCAATCGTCTGCAGAAGTCTATCGTTAGGAATTGTAATTAACGTATCAACAGCACGTCCTAACTGTGCAATCGCCCACTCTGCATTCTGACGGCGCTTTTCACCTTCAAAACTGAATGGTTTTGTTGCAACACCTACAACCAAAATACCCAGCTCACGGGCAACCTCAGCAACGACATATCCCCCTCCGCTACCAGTACCCCCACCAGCACCTATAGTAACAAAGACCATATCTGCACCTTCTAATGCATCACGTATTTCATCACGAGATTCGTTTGCTGCAGCTTCACCAGTAGAAGGGTCAGCTCCAGCTCCAAGCCCATTCGTAGTATTACGGCCTAAATGAATCTTAACATCCGCCTTACTATTGTGCAGAGCCTGCGCATCTGTGTTCATTGCGATAAACTGAACACCTGTCAGTCCTGCATCCTTCATACGATTTACAGCAGAACCACCAGCACCACCAACGCCAACAACTTTTATGCTTGCGAATGTTTGTATTTCACTTGGTTTCACTTCAGGCATTGAATACGCTCTCCCCGATTTTCTATTCTTATACAGTATAACATTTATTGTGCAATTTTAAATTTATGCCTTAAATCGATTCAAGAAGCTCGAGATAAAACCGCTAGCATTTTTTATTGCCTTGCCCGTGCCGCCATTACCTGACTTTGGTGAGTGCGACACTCTACTACTAGCTTGAGAATCGATAAGCATCAGTCCAATAGCTGTAGCAAACTGTGGCTCATCAATATTCTCAGCGACACCACCATAGCCAGCAGCTCTACCTATGCGGGACGCTAAGCCTAACTTATCTTTTGTATATTCACTAATACCCTTCAATTTAGCAGAGCCGCCAGTGAGGACAACCCCACTTGGCAATTGACCGGCACGGCCAGCCTTCTTCAGCTCTTTTTGCACTGCATCAAAAATTTCATCAAGTCGAGCCTCTACGATTTCATCTATATCACCCGTATTGAAGCGATGCAATTCTTTTTCATGCTTGATGCTTATATCTTCAGCATTTGCGCGAGGTACTGCACTAGCATGAGAGAGCTTTACTTTCTCGGCGATCTCAGGGTCGGTCTTGAGGCCTATTGCAAGATCGTTAGTGATCGTGTTGCCCCCAAAAGGCACAACTGCAACATACTGCAAGTCTCCTTCTTCAAAAACGGCAATGCTCGTTGTTGCACCACCAAAATCAATTACAGCAACACCATTTTCAATCTGTTGCTCACTCAGCACCGCTCGTGCTGCAGCTAAAACAGATGGCGTGATGACATTAGGAGTCACCTTTGCCATTTCCGCTGATTTCTGAAGGTTAGCGAGATGCGGGACTAGAGCTGATATGACGTTAGCGTTAATCTCTAACCGAGTCCCCGTCATTCCTAGTGGATCTTTTATATTATCCTGACCATCAAGCCTATAGCTATGAGGAACTACTTCAAGTATTTCACGATTAGCTGGTATTTTTCCAAGAGTAGATACCTCTTCGATACGCGCCAGGTCCTCTTCGACGATTTCATGATCTACAGCGCCTACAGCAATCATTCCATCGGCCTTGGTGCTCAAGATGTGAGTACCATTGATACTTATTGAAGCAGCATTAACCTGATAACCGCTCATACGTTCAGCCTCGCCAAGTGCATCGTCAATTGCTTGAGCTGGTCCTGCCAGATGAACCACTACACCCTTCCTCATGCCACCGTTAGGAGCCTGCCCTACGCCCACAATAGTCGGCGAGCCTGTAGTCGCATCTATGTGTCCAACGACGCAGCGAACCATTGTCGTGCCAATATCAATACCGACAGCATATCGAGGAGTTTCTTGCATGCTCTAAATTATAACGCTTATGTGTGATTTTGCCTAGCACCGGTGATGGGTTATGATTAAAGGATATGAAGCTCGGAATTTTTGACAGCGGCATTGGAGGTGAGGCTATTGCCATATCACTGCGTGCCACTTTTCCAAAAGCAACGATTGTTAGCATAAACGATCGCGAACACCTGCCTTACGGGGATAAAACACGTCAGCAAATCATAGAGTTAACAGACAAAGCAATCCAACCGCTTCTTCAAGCAACTTGCGACATCATTGTCATAGCTTGCAATTCAGCAACTGCAAACGCGATAGAGGAGCTCCGCAATCGTTATCCGAATCAGTCCTTTATAGGCATCGAACCTATGGTTAAAGCGGCCGCTACCATCACCAAAACAAATAAAATTGCGGTGTGTGCCACGCCCGCAACACTCACAAGTGCCCGCTATCATAGCTTGGTAGAAACCTACGCGCCCAACATGATAGTCATTGAACCGGACTGTAGTAATTGGGCATACATGATTGAGAATAATAAAATTAACCATCAACAAATCGAGCGTACAGTAGATTCAATATGCAATCAAGGCGCAGATGTCATTGTGTTAGGCTGTACGCACTATCACTGGATAAAAGAGTTTATTACGGTTTGTGCGAATGGGCGCGCAAGAGTTCTTGAACCATCCGAGGCAATTGGACGACGAGTGCTTTCCCTACTCAAAGAGGATTAAAGAGAGGTTAGTATCTCAGCACCTGTCTCCGTCACTAGGACTGTGTGTTCGAAATGCGCAGCTAGACTACCGTCAGCAGTACGAATAGTCCATCCGTCAGCATCCGTCTTCACCCGTTCTTTACCAAGCATCGCCATTGGTTCAATCGCAACAGTATCTCCAGGTTTTAAGAGAACACCCGTTCCTTTACGTCCATAATTTGGTATTTCAGGAGGCATGTGCATCTCCACCCCAACACCATGACCGACTAGATCACGAACAATACCAAGTTTTCCATCATTAAGCACTTTTTCTACTGCTGCACCAATATCACCCGTGTACGTAGGACCTTTAATTGCGTCAATACCAGCATACAAACTCCGCTCGGTATAGCTAAGTAAATGCTTCTTGATGCCGCTTGGCTTTTCGTCGACAACCATCGTAAACGCACTATCAGTCTTCATACCCTTATAAGTAATCACTAAATCAAAACTGACGATATCACCCTTCTCAAGAACATAGTCAGTTGGCACACCATGCACCACTTCATCATTCGTACTGATACAGATAACGCCAGGGAAATCTACTTCAGATGTCTTATACGTAGCAACGGCACCAAGGCGCTTTATCTCACCCTCAACCCAGGTGTCTATTTCACGCTCACTCATACCTGCTCGTACATATGATTTCAGACCCTCATATATCGTTGCGAGAATCTTCCCACCCTCACGCATCGCGTTGATCTGCTCAGGTGTCTTTAGACCAGATTGCATGCCTTTAGTTCTTCCATAATACGATCATGAACCTGTCCAACTGTGCCCGTACCATCGATATGTGCAACGTTTATACCTTGTTCGGTAAAGTAACTGAGAATTGGGTACATCTCGGTACGATAGATACGCAAGCGCTCATCAATTGCTTCCTGATTATCGTCAACACGACCACGAACAGCAAGTCGCTTTAAAAGTTCAGCACGCGGTACCTCTACAACGATCACCAACGCCACCGAATGACCATGTGTATGTGCCTCTTCTACGAGCCACTTCGCCTGCGAAAGCTGCCTCGGATACCCATCTAAAATCACGCGGTCTACATTCTTAGCGCGCTCCAACGCCTTGCCCATCAGTTCATTCACTTTTTCTGGACTGACTAATTTACCACTCTGCATCTGTCTAATAAGTTCGATATCATGTGTATCGCGTAGTTCCTGTCCTGAGCTTAACCAACGCCAACCGTTACGTGCAGCTAGTATTTGCCCCTGAACGCTCTTCCCAGCACCAGCAGGACCAAAAAATACTATCATGTTAAACTCCTCTCTTTTTATTTTTGCGTTTAATTCAATATCTGCTTAACAATGTTTGCTATCGTCGAACCATCCGCTGTATTGCCAACTCGCTTCTTAACACCACCTATAACCTGGCCCATCGCAGCCGCTCCACTAACACCAAGCTCACCTATAACGTCCTCTACCACTTGCCTTATCTCATCTTCACTCAGTTGCTGAGGTAGATAAGCGCTTAGTATAGAAGCCTCTTTACGCTCGCTTTCTGCAAGTTCAGCACGTTGAGCATTTTCGTATAACGTCGCGCTTTCATTTCTCTTTTTGACTTCTTTAGCAACAATCTGCTCAATCTCACCATCACTAAGACCTTCGTCTCGCTTACCTTGAGACACTTCCTCATTGAGTATTGCCGCCTTAAGACCGCGAAGAGTATCTACAACAAAACGATCGCCGCCCAAAAGAGCGGCTTTAAGATCGTCGGAGATGCGCTGTTTTAGCGCCATAAACTAGCGGATCCCCAAACGGGCTTTTGCTAATTTATCTGCTTTGCGCTCTTTGCGAATAATCGCTTTTGCGCGACGCTCAGTCTTACTAAGAGACCTTGCAAAACGCATAGCTGCCTTTGCATCAGCAAGCTTGCCGCTCTGCAGAACTTTACGGTTGAAACGACGAATAATGTTTTCGTTCGCTTCACGTTCATCTTTACGTGTTACTTGTACCATATGTGAAGTATTGTAACAGAGAAACGCTTGACCTGCAAGCTTTTAATCTCTAGGTACCTCTTAAAACTTATTGCATCTCAAGATGTAATAATCTCCCTTCCACGCTTCGACGCCCCTGCCACTCGTTAACTCCAGGCTGAAACCAGATGGTAACCTTTATACCGGGTTCGGCTCGAAAATAATAGTCAGGAGCATTGAACGCAAGAAACTGCATTGAAATGCCCGAAGAATCACGTAACTCAAGCTTGATATGTTGCGCATCAGCCCCCATTCGGCGCTGATGCATAACGAGCATATCCCTCACTTGAAAAATTGGTTCAGGATTAGCACTGCCGAATGGTTCAAGTAAATGGATTTCGGTGAGGAGCTTCTCATCTATCTCAGACAGATCAGAAATGAGCAAATCGGCCTTCGGTAGTAAGAGTTGCTCTTGTTCAGATAAATTTTGTGATGCATAAAAGGCATTAACCCGCTGACGAAATGCACCTATATTGGCAGTCGGCATCGTTACTCCTGCTGCTAACTTATGCCCTCCACCTTTTATGATGAGATCATCACACGCACGGATCGCATCGGCAGCGCTAAAATCACCAAAGCTTCTCGCTGAACCCTTGCTCTCCTCACCCATTTCCTGTAATACATACGTTGGTTTCTTATATTTTTCCAATAATTTGGCAGCAACAATACCTATGATTCCATGGTTCCAATCAGAATGACTCACAACAAGGACTGGATCATCTTTATATTCTTCCGCTTGTTTTATTGCGGCCTTATATATAACGTCTTGTGTGCTCCGTCGAGCAGCATTAAGAGTATCAAGCTGTTGAGCCTTTTCAAGTGCAACTAAGCCGTCAGTTGCGCGAAGCATATCAAGTGCGTATTGGGCCGTCTCAAGTCGCCCGGCCGCATTCATGCGAGGCCCTAATCCAAATCCCAAGCTTCGCGTATTTGCTTTAGAGGGATCAATGCCCGCTACAGACATTAAAGCCTTCAGTCCAGAGCGTCGTGTCTTCTGTAATACCTTTAGACCCCAGTAAACATTCGCTCTGTTCTCGTCAACCAGAGTAACGACATCGCAGACGGTGCCAAGAGCCACTAGATCTAATAACCACTTTTCCTGACCAATATCCAAGCCGTCCAATCGAGTCTGAAGTGCTTGAACTAGTTTAAAGGCGACACCCACCCCCGCCAAATCGATAAAAGGATAGGAATGATCAGGGCGTTTTGGATTAATGACCGCAATCGCAGGCGGCTGTACTGGGGCTACGTTATGGTGATCAGTGACAATAACGTCTACAAGTAACTCTCTTGCGCGAACAATCTCCTTCTCGCTCAAACTACCACAATCCACCGTAACGATCAGTGTAGCTCCTGTCGATGCAATCTTTTCGACTGCATCAATCGTAAGACCATATCCTTCAACAAAACGATTAGGAATGAAGGCTTCTACATTTCTAAAACCAAAGGCTTGAAAGGCATCCAGAAGAACCGTAGTTGCGGTAAGACCATCAATATCATAGTCACCATAGATCATGATATGCTCCTGCTTCTGTCGAGCAGCAACAAGTCTTTCTACGGCAGATTGCATATCAGGAAGCAGAAATGGATCGTGCTTTGCTTCATAGTTCGGTGACAGAAAATCTATTCTCTTCTGGCCGATCAGACCTCGCGCTTCGAGCAACTGCTCAAATAATGTCATTGACTACATATCTGCAGATGGTCGTTTTGGACGACCAGCTTGCTGTTGTGACTTGATGACAATGCTTTGCAGCTCCTTAAAAATCGGAAATTGCTTATTTGTTGAGTAGATCTTTGTATTGCCCTGCTTCTCACTAATTAGAAAGCCAACCTTCTCTAATCGCTTTAATTCACGTTGTATATTCCCTGGATCTTCTTTAATAAGCTTCGCAAGTCCACGTACATGGGTATGAAAATCTGGATACTTGGCATATACGACTACAATCTTTCGGCGTACCCTTGAGGTGATAAAAACGTCTAACATATATTCCCTTATTTAACTCACTGTCTCTTCCGTTGCTTTTTATTCTACACTTTTCTACTTTCTATTTCAACGCGGTCAACGCCAATTAAGCACGATTTGATTAATTTTGGCGATCGTTTCTTCATGAGATGGAACGTCATTTTTATCATAATAATGATCAATTCCCATAAAGTTTTCCTTAACATCAAGTATGTGGAGTTCATCAGCAAGAATATGCAAGCGATCTACTGCTGCAACTGATGCAATTGGGGTAGCAATGACAAGCCTTCTAATACGGATCGGTTTCAGAAAATCGACAGCAACATCAACAGCGACACCGTCACTTAGGCCATCTGCCACAAGAATAATCGTATGGTCTCGCAGCATATCCTCATCAATAAGTCCTCCATCACCTAAAAGCCTGTTGATCTTTTGGTATGCCTCCCGCTTCTTTTCTTCAAGATAACCGTGAAATTCACCAGCATATTCTTCAACCTCACCCGTACTGAAAGCATCATTATAGGTAAAAGAACCGTCTTGCGAGACACCTCCAAAACTCATACCCTCACCTGGCACTTGTATATCCTCCACGAGAAGCATTGTCAGTAGACAGTGTAATGTAGCGGCAATTGGTTCGCCCACCTGCACCGCTCCATCGCTTAAAGCGATAACGACACAATCTTCGTATCGATATTTATCCACCAAGCGCGCCGCTAAGATCTCACCTGCTTGAGCACGACTTTCAAAATACATACGCTTATTTTAGCAGTATACTAGTAGATATGCACTACTATGAGGTGGCGCCGAATCAGATAATAAGAGCAAATAGCTCTTTTTTTACCTATGCGTCAAAAATCCCTCTCACGATTGGACAACTGGTCGTAATTGAGGTAGGAAAGAAATCATACACGGGTCTTATCCTACGTGCTACAAAAAAACCTTCGTATGATACCAAAGAAATTACTCAGATCATCGAAGATCAGCCACTGCCTTCACACCTCGTCACAATAGCAACTTGGATGTCCCAATACTACGCAACACACTTGGCAAATGTATTGCAAACACTACTGCCCCGTGGGATTCAAAAGCATCGCAGAGACCGTACGGAAAATGTTAGATCGTATATTCGCGATCGAACAACTATTGTGCTCAACAATGACCAGCAGCGTGCGGTCAATGCTATTGCGGATATGTCACCCGGGACAGCTCTGCTCCACGGTGTCACCGGTTCAGGGAAAACACATGTGTATATCGAACTTGCCAAAAGAACACTTGAAGCAGGTAGATCGGTTATTGTACTTGTCCCCGAGATTGCCCTCACATCACAGTTAGTTGAGGAATTCTCATCATACTTTCAGGACGTAGTTCTGACACATTCTAAACAAACCGAAGCCGAAAGGCATCTTGCGTGGCGGTCAGTACTTCTCAGTAATACACCCAAGATTATTATAGGACCAAGATCAGCTCTTTTTATGCCCGTAAAAATGATTGGACTCATAGTCATAGATGAGGCTCATGAACCAAGCTTTAAACAAGAACAAGCTCCTAGATATTCAGCTTTAAGAGTAGCAAGTATCCTTGTTCGGGAACAGAAAGCAAAATTAATTCTTGGAAGCGCAACACCCCTTATTGCAGATTACTACCTTGCAAGTCAATCTGATAGACCGATAATCACGATGAACAATCTTGCAAAAAAAGATGCAAAAAAACCGGATATTCATATAGTTAATATGACAAAACGAGACAATTTTAAGCGACATCGTTTTTTTTCGAATACACTTTTGATTCAGTTAGAAGATACACTTGCCCAGGGTAATCAATCACTCATTTTCCATAATAGACGCGGTAGTGCTAGTACAACTTTATGCGAAGATTGCGGGTGGTCAGCAAGTTGCGACCATTGCTTCACACCGCTCACGCTTCATGCAGATACTCATCAACTTCGGTGTCATATTTGTGGACTAACTAAAAAGATTCCTACTAGCTGCCCCGAATGTGGAAGTACCAACATCATTCATAAAGGTATTGGCACAAAGCTCATTGAATCCGAGTTGATAAAACTATTTCCTAAAAAAACCATTGCCCGCTTTGACGGCGATAATGAAAATGGCGAGTCTGTAGATCAAAAGTATGCACAGCTATACAACGGCGAGATAGATATAATAATCGGCACACAAGTCATTGCCAAGGGGCTTGATTTACCAAAGTTACGCACGGTTGGCGTTATTCAAGCCGACTCAGGTCTGAGCCTCCCGGATTTCGGGGCGAGTGAGCGAACCTTCCAATTACTTGCTCAAGTTGTTGGGCGTGTTGGACGATCTTCCCATACAACTAATGTTATTGTTCAAAGTTATCTTCCTGAACACTTTGCAGTACAGGATGGCCTATCTCAGAACTACGAGGACTTTTACAAGATAACTTTAAAAGAACGTCAAAAGGGTCATTTCCCTCCCTTTTCCTATCTTCTTAAACTAGTTTGCGTCTATAAAACCGAAGCTGCTGCGATTAAAAACGCTAAGATCGTTTTTAATGAGTTAAGGGCCAAGCTCCCAAAGACAATTGAAATACTTGGCCCGACTCCATCATTTTACGAACGTCAACACGACACATATCGTTGGCAATTAACCCTAAAATCCCACAAGCGTTCCGACCTAGTTGACGCCCTCGAGTACGTTCCACCAACACACTGGCAGTCGGAACTTGATCCGGTGAGTCTTCTTTAAAAAGATTTTTCTCATCTGTTATACTAGAGAGAATGAAAAAAGAAAATATTATTACGCTGCCTAATCCACACCTACGTGAGAAATCCCAAAAAGTACATATTATCACCGATCAGACATTGCAGCTAGTCAAAGACATGACAAGCGCCTCTCTCGATTGGGAAGACTCACGACCACACGAGATTAGCGCAGCTATCGCTGCCGTACAAGTCGATCACCTAGAACGTGTTATTATCGTTCGAAGCGACTTCGAGGATAAGGCGACAAGAGAATTCACTGCACTCATTAATCCTGAGATCGTTAAATATGAAGGTGAATTAGTTGTAGACTATGAGGGTTGTCTCAGTGTTAGTAAAATCTATGGCTCAGTACCTCGTTATTCAAAAATACGCGTTAAAGCACTAGATATCGACGGTAACGAAGTTCGATTCAAAGCTGAGGGGTTCCTCGCCCGTGTACTCCAACATGAAATTGATCACACGCATGGTATAGTCTTTATCGATCATATTCGTGATAAAAAAGACGCATTTTACACCCTCGACGAGAAAGGCGAGCTACAACCTCTGGATTATGATAAAAACATCCGAGAAAATAGTATTCTTTGGGACTGAAGACTTTAGTCTTATTATCTTACGTAGCCTGCTTGAAGCAGGTTACAATGTTGTTACCGTCATTACTAAGCCTGACAGTAGAAAAGGCAGAGGACAACAAATATCACCGCCTGGTGTTAAAACACTCGCCGAAGAGTACAACATACCCGTCCTACAACCCACGAAATTAGCTGATACTGCAGATGCAATCAGAAAGTTAGGCGTCGTAACAGGTGTATTGGTCAGTTATGGCAAAATTATTCCACAATCTATCATTGATCTTTTTACTCCAGGTATTATTAACGTACACCCTTCCCTTTTGCCAAAATACAGAGGACCAAGTCCTATAGAATCAGCTATTATAAACGGCGACAATGAGACGGGTGTCACAATTATGCAACTTTCGGCCCAAATGGACGCAGGGCCGATCTATCGCGCAAGTCGCCACAGCCTTACCGGAACAGAAACACAGCCAGACCTTTACGAGGCTCTTGCCAAGCAAGGAGCTGGTCTACTGTTAGAAACACTGCCTAGTATACTTGATGGGTCGCTAACGCCAACATTACAAGATGACACCCAAGCCGAGTACTGCCAGCTATTAAAGAAGACAGACGCCTATATTCAGCTCGATCACATGAATGCAGCGCATGCAGAAAGAAGTATACGAGCACACCTCGTTTATCCCAAGACCAAACTTGCCTTACTCGGACATACGTGCACTATTACACAAGCACACATATCATTAACAAAAGAGGACCATCTCTCACAACGATGTCAGGATGGTCAATATCTCTGTATAGATGAACTCATCGCGCCAAGCGGACGTCGAATGAGCGGAGAAGCCTTTATGAGGGGCTATAGCGCTATTTAATTCGATAGTATCGCTTCGCGATTGCTCAAGATCTCTTTTTTAATCTCTTCAATCACCGCTGCAACTACCTGCTTATAATCTGGTCGGTTCATACTTAACCATTTCAGCGATGCGTATTCAGATAAAAGAGCAATGGGCTCCACACCAGCAGGTGCCTTGTCACGAAGCTGGATATAGCTTGGATCAGCAGCATAGTTAGGGGCGTAAGAATCTATCCATGAACGTACCTTTGTCTCGTTTCGATCGACAAAGGCCTCAAACTCACTTAACTGTGCATCAGTTAAGCCGTCAGACAATCGAGCACCAACTCGTAGTTCAAGCTGACTATAAATATGCTCTAAGAAAGCCTGTTTTTGATCCTCGGGGAGTGTATCCAGACCAAGTTCTTGTAGAAATTTATCATCCAGTTGAAACATTGTATATCCTCTTAATAAACACTACAAGTGTACTACACCCAACTTTATTCCACAAATAAGATCTTAACTATTGTGGATTGTCTGAGTAATTATTTTCTTCAACCTGAGGCACATTCGTATTGCCTGCTTGATCAAAATCAATCTCATCAAGCAGTGTTAGTAGGGACTGCAGTCTCTCATCGCTGTCCTCAAGCATCTTAGCACTCTCATATGCCTTGTTGTATACTTCCTCATTCGCACCACCCGCTTGTATGACACGCAATAGAATATCAAAGTGACTTGCACTCGCCTCAGTACTGGCGACCAGTGGCGTTACGTCACCTAAAATACGATCCCTCAAAGACTGGAATTGCTCCTGGTTCATTTGCCCCCCCTTTTTTTCTTACTTTAGATCTATTTTAGCATAAGCGTAGCTCTATGCAAGTTGAAGGTTAAGCCGAAACTAGTGTATCACTCACACTACGTCCATTAGCGGGGGCATTAGCAGCAAAATGTGAAACACCTGCATCATTGACGGTCATTACCCATCGCCCACCAGGACGCTGGAAGACTCTTGCGCCACCTTTTCCGAACAGTTGAGCAGCTCTAGTTTCAACTTGATTTTGGTTCCAAGTAATCCCACTTCTGTTAATATCGCTTACCATAGTCGCAGCAGCCTGCTGAGCGGTTCTTCTCTGCTGATCAGGTGTAATAGCACGTTGCTCAGCTGTTTTTGGCGAACCCTGTGGTGCCTGCGCTAACCGTCGCTGACGCCCAGCTGCCACTTCCGCCTTAACTGCGCCTAAATCGTGCTGTCCTATAACATTGCCACGTCGTCTTGCATCTATCCTCTGCTTTACATCATCAAGATTGAACTGACCGGAAACGTTGCCAATCTCAGCTCGACGTGATGCAGGAACACGTGTCTCTGTGCGAACAGATCCGGTTACGTTGCCGTACTGTTCTATAAGTCGCCTTGTCTGGGCTTCCATCTGATCTTTGAAGTCGGCTATCTGCTTATCAAAGTCACTTCTCATTTGAGCAATATAGGCTTGGTATTCTGCTGGTGTTCCATCTGGGCCAGGAAGCTCAAGCCGAGGGACTGGTGCACTTTTAAGTTCGCGACGCGATGTTTTGTTTGCTTCAAGCTCTTTGGTTTTATTGGACTCAATAGCAGCCGCACTCTCGCTAGGTTGCTCCCCTTCTGCGATCGGGAGAATTTGTGTTGTCTCAAGCCCAGAGCCAGGCACTGGTTCCGGCTCGATAGGTGCAGGAGAATCAGGGGTACGTTGCTGTGGAGCCGCCTCTGTAGGCTTCAGACTCGTACGTCCAACAACGCCAACCCCTGCAGTTATATCAGTAGTAGATGGAGCTTCTGTTGTAGTAACATCGTATCCTTTGCTCGTAAACTGATAGTCGTATGACCATTTAGGCTGAGGTGTTGATGGAGTAACCTGGTATGTCCCAGATCCAGCGGTATTATTACCCGTAATGGTTGCAAGTGGTCGAATGTGTGTAATCCCATTCTCAACTTTACCAACTTCAACTGCCTCAACATAGCTACCATGAAAGACCATCCTGCCATTTTCGACTGAGAAAAGTGGAGCAGCCGGGGTGTTCATGACATCAACAGAACCGTTAGGTGGAATATCGATAGGAATACCGACGCTCGAGCCTTTTCCGTAAACCACAAACTTAAGTTCGCCTTTCTCCATAAGATTGTGAGCGTGAGCAACAGCAGAACCTTCATAAGAGCCACTATCCGTCATGCCACTAATTGAGAGTTGAACATGACCATTTGATCCTACGCTATCATCAAGGCCAAGAGCATTCAATTTCGAATCCAAAGGATTCTCAACATTCTGTGCGTACCAAAAATCTCGATTTACATGGATAGTGTCACCCTGATGAGCCTGCATAAACTGCTCATACGATGCGGATATTGGCTGCGGGGTACCTTCCGGTGGAACAAGAGCAGAATTATCTTCAACATGGCCCACTGAGTTTAGGTGCGCGATAGATTCACGCGTTAGACTACCATCATGATTTACAGTTAGGTGATCGGCAATAACATGTCCGTTATGGTCAGTAAGACTAAAGGTGTCACCTGTTTTTTCAAAGGTCACATCTTTAGAGAAAGAGAACTGTGACGAGTTACTTCCACTCAGTTGCTCATTTGCGTAGGTAGTGTCGGGGCCAAAATGATTTGTATCAACACCTCCACCATGACCACGATCGAATATCGAAGCAAGCAAAGTTTTATGCTTTTCACCGCCAATAGTTGGTACGTTATGATGAGTAACAAGAGCAACAAGTCCTTCACGAGAACCAGTACCAGCCGCTATACCTTCTTGGACTACAATACCAACAGCTCCAGCAACTGCCGTTCCAACTCCGGTAGCAACACCACCTCTCTTAAGCGCCAAAAGAGCACGCTTACGATCTTTCGCACGAACATCCTCATCAAGAACATCATACGCATCATTAATTATGTCAGCACCATTATCAAGGTATTCAGCAAAGTCCTCTCCAGGATGCATACCAAGCTCAGTACGTAACTCAGGAGTTAGCTTATTGTTAATTGCAACTTTCGCATTAGCACGTGCGACAGCAGTATCCCATCGGACTGCTGGTTTGCTCATCGGACCACCCTTGTAAGCAATAAGCGCATCACCATTCGCTTCGCTATACTCGATGCGCGCTTCAATTTTTCCAAGAGCTTCGATAGCTGCGCGCACTGCATCATTGTCGGTAAGATCCTCTTCTTTTATACCCTCTAGCGTTGCAAGCATATCAGTTGCCTGTTCTACACCATAGCTGCGTTCAGCAATCTTTCTAGTACGCTTATCCGAAAGATCTATAACTCTTCCCTCTTCCACATCGATATCATACTGAGCGATGTCGTCCCTAGTTCTCATAACTTCACGCAAACCAGAAACCGCTCCAGATGCTACAAAGCCCAAACCCGTTCCCATCGCAGCAACAGACGCTGTGTGTACTGCAGTCTTACCACCCCACTTAAGAAGGCTTGTCGCTACAGCCGCACCGACTTGAATTAGTTCAGGAGTAAGGCCAACCGCTCCAATCAATGGATGACCACCCAGCTTCTCAATTGTTTTTTCAATAAGATTATCGCGTTCAGTACGAGCACCAGCTCGGGACTCAGCGCTAATGATTCGCATGTTTTCGATCGCTTCCATAGCTTCGTCGTGGTCCATACGACTAAGCGCTGCCTCAATTACGTCAGCGTTGTCTACTCGAACCAAACCTTCACCATACGTATCTTCATTGCCGCGTTTTGCTTCTTCGTTCCATAAAATCTTTAGGCCTTCTCGTAAATCATCAGAACTTAGCCTGCCAGACACACGCTCTCTGAGTAACTCTTTCGTCTTGACACTAAGTAACGAATCGGCTGCAAGCTCAGCACGTTGTTCACCTGTGTTTTCATGAGTACGAGCTTCATCTAGATCACTTATAAGCCGTTCGACAGTAGCAAGTCGTGCGGCATCACGAGACGCTTGATCACCTGATTCATGAGCGTAGATATCACCCTCTTCAACAATAGTGTCTAGGGCTTGTTTCTTTCTTACCTGCTTATAAACATCCTTAACAAGATTGCCCTTCCAGACCTTATTCTTAATAAAGTTGCCTAGCTTTGCTAGCCTACTATCCTTTGTTGGACCTTCATTGAGCTCTTCAGCAAGCACCCTGTTTGCCCTATTAGAAGCAGCACGACGAGCATCGTGAGATTGATCGACAGAACCAAATGTAAGTCTTACAGGTTCTTTGTCATCACCCTCATCCTCATCGATTGGCTTCTCGGGCGCAGGCATCAGCTCTTTTGGCGCCTTACCAGCCTCGATTGCGGCAGGCTCATCAACAAGTGGTCGGTCTGGGACAAACTCAGGTTCATCCTCGACTTCATATGAGTCAATAATTTCAGATTCAGGCTTCTTTTCTTTCTTATCTGGCTCGTCAACTATCTCAGCATCAACTATCTCATCTTCTTCAGAATCACCACTCTGTTCAAATGGCATTACATCCTTAGGCTTGTCAGAACTAACATCGATATCCTTAGACTTCCCATCGATAACATCAAGATCTCTCGAAGGATCAACCGCAACGCGTCCCATCGACCCTTGTACTCTTTTCTGATAATCGTCCGCTTCATGGCTTTGGGGGACAAAAGGACCCATCTCTACGCTTGAGCGAGGAGCTGGAAGTAGTTCAGTATATAACTCATCTTTATCTTTATTAGTAGAATAGTAGCTCTCGGGTACAAGAGTGCCATCAGGAAAATGAAGCACAGGGCCATCTTCACGAACAGCCATCGTACCTGGATGATTTTCAGAGACAGCAGGTACGCCGCTTGCAGTGCCCGCTTCAATAGCTATAGGTGTCCGACCAGCTTCTAATTGAGTCTGATTAGTTCCAGCCTCGAGGGCAGGAATTCCTGCAGGAGCAATGGCGCTATACGAGTCAGCATCGACTAATTCACCATAAACGATTTCATCTTCTTGATGTTCATCATGTTCAGGTTGGCTTGTTGAATAGTTAGCCACCTCACCTGAACGTCGCGCCAATTCAGTCATCTCTTTTACTCCTACTCTTGCGTCTGTGGTCTTATGTAGCTATCACGAAAACGTAGCATTGTTCTTGCTGCTACATCTTGGGCGTCAACACCGGATTCAGTAATGAAGCGCTCCACTTGTGAGTCTTCGACATTTGGATCGTCAAGAAGTACATTAAGTTGATCTATCTTATCATCAGGTAGAGCATCGATAAGTGCCCTATTGATTTGATTAACAAGCTCTTGTTTTAGATCACTAACGAGTTGCTTACGCACATCATCAGTAACACCTGAAAGTTTTTTAGCCGTCAACATTTCGTTTACGAACTGATCTAATTCATCACCTGCAGTCATATAATTACCTTTTTTATTTTATTATAAAAGCTACTATTTGTCAACTTTTATACCCTTTATAGTGAGATTATAGCATAACTAAAAAGAAAACAACACAAAAAGATAATCGGATTTAATCAGCTACTTAAGTGTGCGTTTTACAAGCTCACGTGTAAAGAATTCTAGCTTGTCACCCTCTTCAAGCTGCAGCTTCTTGTTCGTTTTAAGAGAGAGGCCACACATCTCACCCTCAAAGACCTCTTTCGCCTCTTGCTGTTGACGTTGCACATTAACAATCTCAACTTCAGCAATTTGTTCTTTAGCCCTAAAGACCCTGGCAAGAACGTTGGCTGTCGCCTTCCCGCTTGTCACTTCGCCTCCGACAATGATTTCATCCTTCATAGTCCGGAAAACGCCTTTTATCGTGAGTTTACCAACTTCAGTTTCGACAACCTCAGGTGCGAGCATCGCCTCCATAGAGTTACGAGCATCATCGAGAAGTTCATAGATCACTTTAAAGATGCGCACTTGCACTTTATCACGCATCGCTAATCGCTTAACCGCAGGTGGCAATTCAACATTGAAACCGTAAATGATAGTGTTGCCATCTGCAGCTGTACGAATATCATTTTCCGAAATATTCCCGACGCCTTGACCGACAATGCGTAATGTAATTTCTCCACCAGTATCGACAAGTCGAAGACTATCCATGACAGACGTGAGCGAACCTTGTACGTCCGCTTTCACAATCACGTTTACTTCCTGGGTGTCATTTTTCTGGTTCATCATCTTAAGAAGGTCAGCCCCGGTAACATTCGTACTTGCAGCATTCTTCTCACGCTCAATACGCACCATCATTGTCTTTTGACGAGCTTCTTTCTCGTTCTTCACAATCCCAAAAACATCACCGAACTGTGGTAATTCTTTAAACCCTGTCACTGTCACAGGCGTAGAAGGACCCGCAGATTTAATTGTCTTACCGGCAAAATCAAGCAAGGTACGAACTTTACCATATGACGTACCAGCGATAAGAAACGAACCCGGCTTAAGCAAACCCTGTTCGACAAGAAGCCCTACGACAGGACCACGACCCGTCTCCATATGAGATTCAATCACTAAGCCTTCGGCAGGGACGTCGATATCCGCCTTAAGCTCTTCAAGGTCGGCGACAAGAAGAACCATGTCAAGTAGCTTGTCAACATTTTGACCAGTTTTAGCACTTACTTCAACCATCACCGTATCTCCACCCCATTCTTCGGGATTGAGACCATGTTCAGACGCAAGCTGTGTCTTCACGAGCTGAGGGTTGGCTGATTCTTTGTCCATTTTGTTGATCGCAACAACAATCTTCGCATTTGCACTCTTTGCAAAACGAATTGCTTCGATTGTTTGTGGCATAACACCATCATCAGCAGCAACGACAATCACAACAACATCTGTTAGGGCTGCACCATGCTGACGTAGTGCGGCAAACGCCTCATGTCCCGGCGTATCAAGTAGTGTGATCGGACGATTCTTGTGAATAGTCTGGTAGGCACTAATATGTTGTGTAATACCGCCAGCTTCACCTTCGGTTGTTTTTGTGTGCAGGATAGCGTCAAGGAGACTCGTCTTACCGTGGTCGACGTGGCCCATGACGGCAACTATCGGTGGACGTTCAACTGCGTTATCAGATAACTCGTGGACCTTACGCTCAGTTGATGTGCTAGCGATCTTTCTTTGCAGTTCGACATCAAGGCCGAGCTCCTCAACAATAATCGTAGCCGTCTCAAAATCAATCCTCTGATTAATCGTTGCCACGATCCCATTTTTGAATAATTCTCCAATCAAAGTAGTGACGGGCAAATTAAGCGTTTCAGCCAATTCTCCTACAGTAATTGAGTCAGCGACAACAAGTACTTTTTCTTGGCTCATTTAAAGCTCCTTTCTGCCCGTCACCTTGACGGATTATGCTCTGAAAATCAGAGACCTATTTCTTCTTTTTGTCTGCAAGGCTTAGTGAAATCTTGCGGTTGTCTTTGTCAATATCAAGGACAACAAAATTCTTGCGCTCGTTAAGAGTAAAGACCTTCTCTGGATCAACATCATTACCATCACCGAGTTCAGAAATATGTACAAGCGCTTCAACAGCCGGACTAATCTGAACAAACGCCCCGAATGGTGTTATGCGAGTGACCGTACCTTCAACATCATCACCTGGCTTGAATTGTTCAACTTCATTAAGCCATGGGTCCTGTGTAAGTTGTTTGATGCTAAGGCTAAGACGATCTTTATCAATTGAAATGATCTTTGCTTCAATTGTCTGACCAACCTTAACATAATCGCTTGGGTTATTCACACGCTCCCAGCTAATCTCCGAGATGTGAACTAGCCCCTCAATACCTTCAACGTTTACAAAAACGCCAAAGTCAACAACACCGGTAACAACACCGGTAACCTTGTCACCTACCTTAAGCTTTTCAAATCGTTCTGCAAGACCGTCCTTGATCGCTTCCTTCTCAGAAAAGATCAGTTTGTTCGCCTTGCGGTCGCTGTCAAGGATACGAACCTTGAGGGTCTGTCCAACGAGTGCGTTCAAACGCTGAAGTATCTCGTCTTTATCACTACTACCTACACGAGGATAGTGTTCGGCTGAAAGCTGTGAAACTGGAAGGAATCCGCGCACACCTTCATATTCAACCAAAAGTCCACCACGGTTTGCATCATATGGAGAAACCTCAATGATGTCACCGCTATCAAGCTTAACTGCTACCTCTTCCCAACCACGATCCTTAGCAGCTTTGCGTAAAGACAGCAACGAATAGCCATTATCAAGCTCAGCATCAACAACGCTAGCGGTCACCTCATCACCTTCCTTGAGCGCACGTGAGAATCCAACCTCACGACGAGGTACAAATCCTACCCCTTGTGCACCAAGATCAATAAGAACCTCGTGTTTACGAAGAGAAAGAACTTTACCAGTAATCACCTCCCCAGCTGTTAATTGCTTTACGCTGTCATCTGATCCAGCGAGCAAATCGTCCATTGTTATTGCGGCTTTTGTTGCCATAAGTCTTATTAAGACTCCTTCCTTAATTGATATTTCTGCAGCACATTAAATACAGTACTCCTAGATTACCTCTATTGTACCTCAGATGGAAGTTCAAGTCAAAACAGGGAATCTTGCTCGTCGTGAGCGAACATACGCAATGAGCGACCAGCTCAATAGACCGGCACCAATAACGTCAAAGGTTTCGATAGGACCTGTATGAGGGAGTGCAGCTACGGCCGATGGGTGTGATGTCGCTTGCGTAGTCGACGAACTACTCTGGCTAACAGCTGGTTGAGGTTTCTTTGCAGTATCCGTAGCTTGCTGACTTGATCGAGGTTGCGTAACTGGAGTCTCTTGAGGTTGTTGGCGCGGCTGAGACACAGCCACAGGAGACGCCTGCGGAGTACTACTTTGTCTCGCTACCGACTGCTGATGCACGAAATAAAGACTACCTAGCAAAACAAGCGCTAGTCCAATCGCTACAAAAATAAAACCGAGTATTGAACCACCCCTGTTTGTACGTTCCATATCTTTTCTCACCTTAACTTATACCTACTATATCTTCTTTAGGACTTCTGCGCAACATAACCCCATATGATACACTATTCATATGTTAGTAGCGGTAGATACGGGCGGAACAAAAACATTAGTAGCACAGTTTAACCAAGATGGTAGTCTTGGAGCCACGATCAAGTTCCCCACGCCGCCCGATCAAGATACCTATGTATCGCTACTTAAGGAGACGTTAGAGAAAAATTTTCATGACCAACCCGTAGAAGCGTTAGTCATAGCCCTCCCTGGCATCGTGAAAGACGGCGTTGCCGTTTGGTGTAACAATCTAGGATGGAAAAATTTCGATGCGCACAGTGCATTTGCCGATGTATTAGGCAATACGCCTGTCTTTATTGAAAATGATGCGAACTTGGCCGGTCTCGCCGAAACCAGAGTACTCGACCCAATGCCCCCATCATCCCTGTACGTTACTGTCAGTACTGGTATAGGGACCGGCATCATTACTAACGGTAGAATAGACCCAGGACTCCGACATAGCGAAGGAGGGCGGATGCTTGTTGAGTTTGAAGGCAAACTTCAAGAATGGGAATCTTTTGCCTCAGGCAAAGCCATTCATAAAAGATTTGGTAAATACGCTAGCGAGATTACGTCCGAAGAAGATTGGCGTGATATAGCAACACGTATAAGTCGCGGCTTTTTAGCTGCAGTTCCTATTATCCAACCAGATATCATTATCATAGGTGGTAGCATAGGAACCTATTTCGAAAAATACATAGACGAACTGTCTATGATATTGCAACAAGAGTTGCCTCCACACATTCCGACACCTCACTTCGTTAAGGCGAAACACCCAGAACAAGCGGTCATATTTGGATGCTATTACTATGCCCTCGATACGCTCACTCGTTAAGACTCTACAATTTGATTTTCCGCAGTTTACCTTCATTGCATCGCAAGATTTCAGATGGTCAGTCGATCAGCAACGCATTTTCTATGATAAAAATTCCGCTAATAGCTCTTATTTGTTACATGAACTCGCACATGGTCTCCTTGCCCACTCAGACTACAAACGGGATATAGAACTCCTAGCAATGGAGCGAGATGCATGGCATTATGCGATCGCAGCGCTCAGTAAAAAATATTCCGTCAGGATTGAGGAAGAAAACGTCCAGGATTCCCTTGATACGTATAGAGACTGGTTACATTCACGTAGTACTTGTCCTAACTGTACTGCAGTAGGTGTGCAGACAAACGTTAGAGAATACTCCTGTCTAGCATGTGGTGAGAGATGGCGTGTCAATGATGCCCGTTCATGTGCACTACGAAGATATAGCTTAACCAAAAAAAATACTCCCATATAGGGAGTATTTTTCATTTTGCGCTCTTTTTAAGCTGCTAGTGTAAGATCATCACGAAGAACAGTTGTAGCATCGTCTTGAGCAACGACGGTCTTCTTGCGTCGAGAAATTCGACCACCTTTAGCACCGGCAATACGTGCTAGCGCAGGATTCGCAGCGAAGCCACCAGTGTGACCACGAGCACCGCCTTTAGCACCAATTTTGGCGTAAAAATTAGGGTCTTTTAATAAATTCTTTGCAGCAGCTTTTTGGCCACCAGCTTTAGTTCCAGCCATATAATTCTCCTTATTTAGGGCCTCCGCCCTGAATTTACCTCATACGTGATATATGTACCTTTTCATATTAACATTTCTTATGCTTTTTGTCAATATTTACATGAGCATTATAAGATTATATTGCTAATGTTGCAATTATTTAACCCGTGCTATATTATTAATGAGCACCTGTTTGAATCCAAACTAGATTCAAAATGCTAAAACGACCACATCTGCGAGATTGGTCGTTTTTATGTTTTAGTTAGAAAGTAAGCTCTTTTGGTAAGGTGAGAGTACGTTCTCTATGTCTATAATGTATATATCAATGCAAAGAAAAAAGACTTCCTATTCGGAAGTCTTTTTTATAATTCGGCACCGTGCTAGTTTCCCACTTTTGGCAGTATAATCGCCGCTGCTGAGCTTGACTTCTGTGTTCGGAATGAGAACAGGTATTTCCCCAGCGCCATGGGCACCGAAGTAAGGTTTAAGACACTTTGCGCTGATATAAAAACAGTGGGTCTAAACCTTACTTCGATGTCCTTGAAAGGTCACGGTATTGTAAATTTTAAAAATTGACGTTGGTGATAACCACCAATTACTAGTTAAGTCTACCCCATCACCTCAGTTAATGCAAGCATTAACATTAGTGATAAGGACATAAAAAGGCGATGGGACTATTAGTATGCTTCAGCTCCATATATTGCTATACTTCCACCTTGCACCTATCAAACTGATATTCTTTCAGTGTCCTCATAGGGAAATCTAATCTTGAAGTTAGTTTCGCGCTTAATATGCTTTCAGCGCTTATCTATTCCGAACATAGCTACTCGACAATGCAGCAGGTGGCCACAATCGATACACCAGAGGTTCGT